>Ga0207684_10000223_pt1 | contig 87514 bp, 73 predicted proteins | sample KBSK5501metaG_FD_184342 | JGI IMG/M metagenome (GOLD analysis project Ga0207684, IMG submission 184342) | Corn, switchgrass and miscanthus rhizosphere microbial communities from Kellogg Biological Station, Michigan, USA - KBS K5-50-1 metaG... | ecosystem: Host-associated > Plants > Roots >...
CCCAGCTGGGTGTGGGCCTCCGGGTGATCTTCCTGCAATTGCATGGTGCCGAAGCCTGGCCATTAGTGAACCCGGAAATTATCGAGCGCAGTGCAGAGAAGATCGTCGTCTGGGACGCTTGCCTGAGTTTTTTTCAATCTTTATGCAAGTGGAACGGCACCGCGCAATCACTGTCCGTTATCAAGATCCTCGCGCCGAGTGGCATGAGGTTCAGGCAAGCGACGACCAGAATCTATCGGAGCTTCTCCAACATGAAATTGACCACCTCGATGGCATTCTCGCCGTCGACCGGATCACTGACGTGAAAACGATTTGCACCCTGAAGAATTTGAAAAACGATATCGAGCCTCCAGCCCTTATGCGCTGATTCCTGCGAAGTAATTCAAGAGATTTAAGAGCTCAGATTTAATGCCAGCCGATCTGATGCCATCGGCGGGAGTCTGCTGTGAACTCAGTCACAACGGTATATTTCCGTGCTTTTTCGGAGGATTCTTGTCGCGCTTAGTCTCGAGCATTGCCAGCGACTGAATTAGTTTCTTGCGCGTTTCCCGTGGCTGGATCACGGCGTCCACGAACCCGTGCTCCGCTGCCACGTAGGGGTTGGCAAAGCGTTCGCGAAATTCTTCGATCTTGCCGTTGCGCACAGTTTGCCGTTCCGCTTTTTTCAACGCGCTCCCGTTTGCGGCCCGGTCCAGTTCGCGCTTGTACACGATATCCACCGCGCCCTCTGGACCCATGACCGCGATCTCGGCGCTCGGCCAAGCGTAGTTCACGTCAGTGCGGATGTGCTTTGACGCCATCACGCAATACGCGCCCCCATAAGCCTTGCGAGTGATCACGGTGACCTTCGGGACGGTCGCCTCTGCAAAGGCATAAAGCAGCTTCGAGCCGTGCTTGATAATGCCGCCGTATTCCTGTGCTGTTCCCGGCAGAAACCCTGGCACATCCTCAAACGTCACCAGAGGAATGTTGAAGCAGTCGCAGAAGCGGACGAAACGCGCGCCCTTGATGGATGCATTGATGTCGAGCGTTCCCGCCAGCATCGCAGGCTGGTTAGCCACGATCCCAATCGGGCGGCCGTCCAACCGTGCGAAGCCTACCACGATGTTCTTGGCGTAGTGATCCTGCACCTCAAAAAAATAGCCGTCATCTACAACCGCATGAATCACCTCCTTCATGTCATAAGGCAGGTTCGACTGTTCGGGCACGATGTTGTCCAGCGCACCGTCGGCGCGGTCAATCGGATCCGACGAAGCTTTCCGCGGCGGATCATCGATATTGTTTGAGGGCAGGAAGCTGAAAAGCTCCCGCACCATTTTCAAGCATTCAGCATCGTCGTGCGCCAAAAAGTGTGCCACGCCTGAGGTTTCGTTGTGCGTCATGGCGCCGCCCAGTTGTTCTTTGGTGACGTCCTCATGCGTGACCGTCTTGATCACGTCCGGCCCCGTGATGAACATGTAAGAAGTCTTGTCCACCATGAAAACGAAATCTGTAATGGCCGGCGAATATACCGCCCCGCCTGCGCACGGTCCCATGATCGCCGAAATCTGCGGCACCACACCGCTGTAGAGGGTATTGCGCAGAAAAATGTCGGCGTAGCCCGCCAGTGACATCACGCCCTCCTGAATACGCGCGCCGCCTGAGTCGTTCAGCCCAATCACGGGCGCGCCCGTCTTCGCCGCAAGGTCCATGATCTTCACGATCTTCGCCGCATTCGCCTCGGACAGCGACCCACCAAACACGGTAAAATCTTGCGCGAACACATACACCAGCCGACCCTCGATCCGTCCATAGCCCGTAATGAAACCATCTCCATAGTACTTTTGCTCGGCCATTCCGAAATCATTGCAGCGATGCGTGACCAATTTGTCGGTCTCCTCGAAAGAGCCGTCGTCCAGCAGAAACTCGATGCGCTCCCGCGCCGACATCTTCCCTTCTTTGTGCTGCCGTTCGCGGCGCTTTTCGCCGCCGCCTTGTTCGGCAAGGCGATTGCGTTTCTTGAGTTCGGCCAGTTTGTCTTCGTGTTTCATGGCGCAGCGATTATAGCGGTTGGAAAGAATGCGTGTTCGGATCAGCGGAAACAATTCGGCGGGAGATGTTCCCGGCGGAAAACTGGGTGTTGCGGAGAGTGAAGCTGGCGGGTTATGGGAAGTCGTGCCCTGATGCAGGGAAGGCTAAGAGCCGCAAGCCGTGCTCGCTTCAAAACCGGTCATTGCTTCCGAAGGTGGAAGCTATCTTTCGTGACCCACCTGATCACTTTCCTGTGCGCCAATCCCACACTGGGTTGCCCTTGTCGTCTCGGAACAGGAGAGTATCGGGGCCCCTTACCAATTGCCGGGCGAGGATTATGTCCAAGGCCTCCAGTTTGACTTTTGAACCCGTGACTGCAATCTCGTCACCTTTGACGAAATTGATGCCCATCTCTTCTTGAAATGCTTTGGGGCAGACGTAGATGTAGACCTTGTCGTCCCCATTCTTGATGATGAGCTCTGTGATGTCCCTTTTAGCTCCTAGAGGAAGGAGCTTTACTTCGTCCACCACTCCTTTGGTTTTCATTTCGGAATGGAGGTCGTACTTGGGAAGGCCACCTGCATCTTGCGAAGGTTTTTGCGCCGGCGCCATGGTGACGCACAACACTAAAAACAAGGCTAATCGCAACGGTGTTTTGGTGACTGGGGAACGCAGGATGGAATTTTTCAGACTAAGTAGCACGGGGCCTCCTAGTGGCCGGCCGAGAACCCGACAGGGAGGGCAAGGCGCGTTCCGTCGCGCACGGCCCGGAGAAACAATGAGCAGCGGTTCTCGGGTTTGCCAAAAAGGTTCTCTTAGCTATAAAGCCGTCTATTCGTTCGTCCACTAGGAAGACAAGAGGATGGTACACCCTGTTGGCTTTGCAGGCTACGGCTTTCAAGCAGCGCAGGGGCGTCCCAAAAAGGGCGGAGGCGCAGGGTTGGCAGCGCTACGAGTCTGCCTTCTGCCAGACCCGCTGTTCTGGGAGCCGCAATCCGAATTCGGGAAAGGGCATCGTCAATCGATCATGAAGCGTCGGGTAGGAGCGGTTGTGCACCTATACTGTGGGCGTGGCGATTGTAGACAGGAGTTCTGACCCGAAGCGGCAGATCGACCCGCTCGCAGTAACCACCGCTTCTCCGCCTAAGTTGGAAACCGATCTGATCAGCCCCCTGAGGCGGTATTGGGGGTACAGTTCGTTTCGTCCTCTGCAGGAGCGGATTGTTCGCAGCTTGCTGGCGGGGCACGATACTTGCGTGGTGATGCCGACGGGCGGGGGCAAATCGTTGTGCTATCAGTTGCCGGCTCTGGTGTCGGGGAAGACGGCAGTGGTGATTTCTCCCTTGATTGCGTTGATGCAGGATCAGGCGGCGGCTTTGGCGCAAATGGGGATTCCGGCGGCGGTGTTGAACAGCACCTTGGCGGCTGATGCGCAAGCGGCGGTGATGGGCAAGGCGCGGGCGGGGGAGTATCGGCTACTTTATCTCTCTCCGGAGCGGCTAGCTCGAGCAGATACCGTAGGCTGGCTGCGGCAGGTTCCGGTGGCATTTTTTGCCATTGATGAGGCTCATTGTATTTCTGAGTGGGGGCATGAGTTTCGTCCAGAATACAGGCAGCTTAGCCGGCTGCGGACGCATTTTGCCGAGCGTCCGATTGCCGCCTTTACGGCGAGTGCTACGCGGCAGGTGCGGCATGACATCCTGGCACAGCTACAGTTGCGAAATCCGGACAAGTATATTGCGAGCTTTCATCGTTCTAACTTGCGCTATCTGGTGCGGGAATGCGCTGGCGGCGAACAGATGGATTTGCTGGTGCGCGGGCTGCGCAACTACAGGGATGGCAACGTGATTGTGTACGCTCCGACCATTGCGCGCGTGGAAGAGACGGTGGACTATCTCGAGGAGCGGGGGATTGCTGCGCTGCCGTATCACGGGAAGATGGAGACGGAGGCTCGCAAACGCAATCAGGAACGGTGGATGTCGGACGAAGTGCGCGTTTTGGTGGGCACGATTGCGTTTGGATTGGGAATTAATAAGGCGACGGTGCGGGCGGTGATTCATCTGGCGCTGCCGAAGTCGATTGAGCAGTACTACCAGGAGGCGGGGCGCGCCGGGCGGGATGGCCATTCGGCGGATTGCATCCTACTTTGGCAGCAGCGTGATGCGGGCTTGCTGGCTTTCTTTATTGGGAAAATTACCGATGCCGCGGAGAAAGAGCGGTCTTGGGAGCGCTATCACATCATTCGGCGGTTTGTGGATTCGAATGCTTGCCGACACCGGCAGATTTGTTTGCATTTTGGTGAGCGACTGAAGCGGGAGGACTGTGGGGCTTGTGATGTTTGCGGGTCAGCGCCGGGATGGTTGTCTGCCCCGGTCGAGGGAGTTCGGCCTAAGCGGAAACGGTTTGCACCAGCGGTGGCCAGTCCGCTGCGGATTGGGCGAGGTCCGGCGAAGGAAGCGGCGCAGCCCGGAGCCCAGCAGGCCCGGATTCCGGTTGAGGCTGGGACAAAATCTGCAACGGCGGCGGTTGATCCCCAGTTGCGCGAATATCTTCGCGAGTGGAGGCGGGTGACGGCGAAGGAGCAAGGAGTTTCGGCGTTTATCGTTATGTATGACACTGCGCTCGATGAACTTTGCAGGCGGCCTCCCGCATCGCTGGCCGAGTTACGAAACATTTCGGGGTTCGGTGAGCGCAAGGTCGAGAAATATGGCGTGCCGATTCTCCAGGCCCTAGGGCGATTTCGTCGAGGCGCACGGGCAAGCACTCCGAGCGCGAAAACTTCCAAGCCCGCAGATGAGACCTTGCGCTTGCTGGCGGAAGGCCGAAGCATCGAGAAGATTGCCACCATCCGCGGGCGGCAGGTGAGAACGGTGGTGGGGATGATTGCTAATCTGGTGGAAAAAGGGGAAGTCGAGTTTCAGGCTGCGTGGGTGGATAAAGATCGCGCGGCGATCATTGAGGCGGCTTGCGCGCAACTCGGGGTGGAATGGCTGAAGCCTTTGCAGGAATCGTTGCCGCCCGAGATTACTCTTGAGGAAATACGACTGGTGGTGGCGCGGTTACGGCGATCGAAAGAAATCAGCGGTGCGGCCTCGGTGGCATAGAGCTCGCGGTGGGGCAATGGACGAGCGCTGTCAAGCCTTGCTCGCCCCTACGGGAGTCGTGGTGGTTCTCGTCTCAGTGCGCTTCTTCTGTGGCGGGGGCGGTGTCGGGCGTGTCGACTTTTTGGGACGGACTTGCGGGCGAGTTGGGTGGGGGCTGGAAGTCGCCGGGATCTTTTCCGGCCATGTCTTTGCTGGACATGGCGGCGATCATGAAATTCATCCAGATGGGGAGAGCGGCATGGGCTCCAGTCTCCTTTGCTCCCAGAGATTTTTTTTCATCGTAGCCGACCCAGACTCCGCAAGTGGTTGAGGGCGAGAATCCGACGAACCAGGCGTCGGTGAAATCATTGGTGGTGCCGGTTTTGCCTGCGATCGGGAACGGCATCTTCGAGGCAGCGATCGCGGTCCCATGCATCACCACTTCATGGAGCATGCCGGTCATGATGCGCGCGGTCCGGGAGCTGATGGCATCTTTGACTTCGGGGAAATCTTCTTCCAACACGCGGCCCTCGTAGTCGGTCACCTTGGTGATGTAGCGCGGAGTGATTCGGACTCCGTCGTTGGGGAACACGCTGTAGGCGGAGGTCTGCTCGATGAGCGTGATTTCGGCCGATCCCAGTGCCACCGGCAGATATGGCGGCAACTTGGAGGTAATGCCGAAGCGCTCGGCGTAGTCGATGACACTCTTGATCCCGACCTTGTTGGCCAGCTTCAACGCGGGAATGTTACGCGACTGTGCAAGCGCACGGCGCAAGGTGATGATGCCTTCGAATTTTTCGTCGTAATTGTGGGGAGAGTATGGTCCGGAAGCGGTTTCGAAAGTTATGGGCTCATCAAGGATGGTGTCATCAGGGCTGGCGCCTTGATCGATCACCGTCGCGTACACGTAGGGCTTGAAGGATGATCCGACCTGGCGCAGCGCCTGGGTTGCGCGGTTGAACTTGGAGTCGTTGAAGTCACGTCCGCCGACCATGGCCTTGATGGCGCCGGTAGCGTTGTCGATGGCGACCAAAGCGCCCTGGGCTCCGGAGTCCTGCTCCAGACTCACCCGCGCCGCGCCGTTGGCGCTGAGAGTAAGAATCCTTACGTAGCAAATGTCGCCAACTTTGAGCATGGCCTGAATTTTCTGCTTGGTCCAGGCTACGTCGGGCTGGCCGATCGCGGCGGTATAGCGGCCAAACCTGAAGGTGGCAATCCCGGCGCCGGCGCCGGTGACCAGCGCATGGATGTATCCATTGACCTCGGGCTCGCTATCCCAGTCGGCATGCTGATAACGGTTGGGGACAATTCCCTGGGCAAGAACATTTTCCAATTGTCCCTTCCAGCCGTGACGGTGCTCGTAAGCCGCCAGGCCGTCGAGCACCGACTGGTTCGCGGCTTTCTGTAAATCCGTGTCCAGCGAAGTGTAGACGCGCAATCCGCCTTCGTGAACCTGATCGGCACCGTACTTTGTTTCGAGGTAGCGGCGAATCTCTTCGACGAAATACGGCGCCAGTGAATTGGGATCGTGTTGCACATGCAAAGCGACCGGCGCGGAGCGAGCGTCGGCGGCCTGTGCGGCCGTGATTTTTCCATCCTCCAGCATGGCATTGATGACCAGGTTGCGCCGCTTTTGGGCGCGCTCGGGATGGTTGATGGGTGAGTAGATGCCTGGTCCCTTGGGCAGGCCGGCGAGCAGCGCGGCTTCAGTTAGCGTCAGACTTCTTGCCGGCTTGCTGAAGTAATATTCAGAAGCGGCCTCGAATCCGTAAACACCATGACCGAGGAAAATCTGATTGGCATAGAGCGTGAAGATTTGCGGCTTGGTGAAGCGACGCTCAATCTGAATCGCCAGCATGGTTTCCTGTACCTTGCGGTGAAAGGAGCGATCGGGCGAAAGGAAGAGGTTGCGCGCCAGTTGCATCGTGAGCGTGGAAGCGCCCTGCAGCCGGCCTCCAGACTCAATATCGCGGTAAGCAGCGCCGACGATCCGCCAGAAATTAATGCCGGAGTGACGATAGAAGTCTTTGTCTTCTATGGAGACCAGCGCGTCCCGCAATACGGACGGGAAATCTTCGTAAGTGGCAACGACACGGCGTTGCAAGGCAAAGGACCCAATCACACGGCTGTGATCGTCATAGAGTTCGGTGATTGAGCTGGGACGGTAAGCCTCGAGAGCGTCGACTTGAGGAAGATCCGTGGTGTAGACGAGCATGAGTCCGGCCGTGGCGCCGACCAGCGCAGCCATCAGAAACAACAGACCGAAGAGGACGCGGCCCACCAGCTTCCGTCCCGCAATCTCCACCGGTGGAAGATCTTCGTAGAGCCTTTTCATTGGCGGATGTGGTCAGGATAACAGGGAGTCGAGTGGGCGGCCACGAATAGCGCAGCCGGACGAAATAGCGGAACCAAAAAAATCGCGCATCTCGAAGATGCGCGATCAACTTGCCAAACATGGAGCAAGATCGAACCGCCTAGCCGTTGTGACTCTTCAACACTTCGACCGCCTTCTTTAGTTGGTCATCCTGCGTATTCTTGGGCTTGGCTTCGGGCTGAGGAGTTGTCTCCTGCTCGTCGTCCTCCGGACCAACGGTATCTTCTGCGTCAGCCACCACCACAGTAGGCGTGACCGATGCGTCCTGAATGGCTTTGCCGCTGGGCGAATAGTATTTGGCCACGGACAGAATTAAGGCGGAGCCGTCGGGCAGATCGATGGTTTTCTGCACCGAACCGTCACCGAAGGTTTTTTCGCCGACTACATCGCCGCGGGCGTTTTCGAGAATCGCTGCCGCGACAATCTCAGCCGCCCCGGCCGTACCCTTATTAACGAGGACAGCTATGGGAAGGGTGGTTATAGCCTTCGAAGGCTCGGCGTTGAAGGCCTCGCGAGGATGCTTTTGGCCTTGCAGGTACGTGATGGTTCCATGATTGAGGAAGAGATTTGCGGTCGAGATGCCCTCAGCCTCTTCTCCGTCGGAATCATTACGCAAATCCAGGATGAGCTTCTTCGCGCCGGACTGCTCGAGGGACTTGATCTTGCCGGCGATCTCCTGGGTCTTGCCCTTGGTAAGAGCGTCAACCTTAATGTAGCCGATACCATCTTCTATCATTTTCTCGGCAACCGGAGCAATGCTGACGACGTCGCGGGTGATAACCACTTTCTGGGGCTCCGCCCGCCGTGCGCGGACAACAGAAACCGTCACGTTCGAGCCGGGTTGCCCAGAAAGCACGTTACGAATTTCGGCCAATGACATGTCGCGGGTACTCTGACCCTCGATCGACTCGAAAATGTCCGTCGATTCTATGCCCGCTTTTTCAGCAGGCGAACCGGGCAATACTGAGACAACGTCCGCGTAACCAAAGCGCTTCGAGATGGTTGCGCCGATCTCTCCCTTCGACTCCTGCTTATGAGTCTTATACTGCTTGTAGGCCTCAGCGGTCAGGTAGCTGGAATTGGAATCCAGGGACTCGAGCAGGCCGTGCAGGGCGCCATCGGTCACTTTGGGAATGTTGGGCTCTTCGACGTACTCGCTGCGCACGCGCGAGAGAACCTCGCTGTAAACCTGCAACTGGCGGTAAGCGCCGTCGTTCGAGGAGGCGTGCACGCCTCCCATGGACCCGACTACAACAAACAACAGGACGGCGAAGGACGAGACAAGAATCGCGGCTTTGATTTTCATAGACATCAGAGTTGGTCGTTTTCTAGGACGGGATTACTTCCCAAGGACCTATTGTCATTATATCCTTAGTAGATGCGGGTTTTTGCTCCTCGGCTGCTCAATTTACGCCTCTTCGGTAACCCTCTCAGAATACTCGGGCTTGAGTCTAAGGATCGGCCCCCAGTCGCAGCCGGCCGCCACCTTCGGTAGGTTCGGGCGCACCAGATCACTCTGATTATGAGACGAGAGACGTCCTACTCTGTCACCCTGCCTTTTTCCAGAATCAGGACGTGGGTTTGAAGGTGAGAGTGAGGGTGGTGCGTGCGACGGTGGGTCGTCCATTGAAAGAATACGGTTTGAAGTGCCACTGCTTTACGGCATCGATGGCGGCTCGAGCGAAGGCCAGAGAACCTTGCAGGAACTTGACTTCTTCAACAGCCCCATCACGGCCAATGAGTACCTGCAAAACTACAGTGCCCTGCTGCCGGCTGGCCCGCGCCGACTCGGGATAGGTGGGCTCAACTTGTTGCGCCAGAAGTGCCCGTGCCGTAGCCTCGGGTAGATCGACCGGTCCGATCGAGGGCAGTGCGGCCTCGGCCGGCTTGTTGCCTCCTGCCGCTGGAGTCATTGCAGCGCTCAGGGACTGAAGGCTACGAGGAATTCCGGCGCTGGTTGTGATGGACGTCGGATGCCCCTGTGGATGACTCTGCGGGGCCGGTGGAGAGGGGGTTCGCATCGAGGGTGCGGGTGCGTTCGATGGATTCGAGCTCAGCTGCTGCGGCTGGGAAGCAACCGGTGAGGAGAGTCTGGAACCATTGCCGGGGGAGACGCCAACCGGCTGGTTATCAGCGGGAATCTGCGTCACCGGCGCCGGATTCTCTTCCCCACGAACTTGTGCACTCTGGGTTTGTGCGGACTGGATCTGTCCGTTCGGCTCTTGATCGCTGGGACCAGTGTTGCCAGGGTCAATCTGATTCGGCCCGGAGTTCCCCAACGAGCCATTTGTCGGCTTGGCGGTGGGGTCCACTACCGGAAGGACGTGAATCTGCGAGGGGTCAGTGGTGGCGTCGGGGATGTTTTCGGGAACTGGCAACTTGTACTCATCACCCGCCTGGCCAAAATTCTCATGGGCAGCGATTTGAGGCGGAGCCGCGGGTTGCGGGTTGAGCCAAGCGTGTCCTGAATGCACTGCATAGGCATATAGCACGTGCAGGTTCTGACGCCATTGCGCACGCGGCACTTTCAGGTAGGCGCCTCCACAGGTCAACACCAGTGCAGCTGGCAGGAGAATCTTGCCGAGCTTAGCGCTTGATTTCGCCACAACTGGATGAGCGATCTTCTCCGGCGGCTGCCGATTCGGAGCGGACACGTCAGGATCCGATTGGTGTAGTCCGTCCGATGCAGCTTGGAGACCGCCACGGTGACGTGGAGACGATTCTGCATCGATCCCCCAGCTTGGCTTAGGTTGCAGTTGGCGCGGAGCTTCGCCAGGCGGCTCGGCAGTTTTCAATGCGGCTGCCATCGGTTCCAACTCCCTGAGAGTATCGACCCCCGCTTCCAGGCGACTCTCAAGGGAATTCGACACTTCCGGGCGAGGATCGAACTGAGCGCTCCGCCCGGACCCCGCAGGCTGCATGAATTCTCCAGCGCGAAACCCTTGGTGCGGCGCCGGGGCTGCGGCGGCCGCAATGGCGGTGTTTGCCCGGGAAACCTGCGGCTTAGATGTTGCGCTGGGCTCCAGTTTGGCACGCAGAAGATCTCTGGCGGTGCCGAGAGTGTCTTTGACCTGACTGGGAACAAGCGGCTTGCGCAGAACCGAATTGGCGCCCGCCTGCAATGCCTTCGGGACAGTGGCTTCATCCTTAATGATGGCAAGCGTTAGAGGACGCTGCGCGGCTTTTAGTTCACGCGCCGTCTTGAGCAGAAAGCTGGCTTCGGGTTCATCATCCCAATCAGCGATAACGATATGAAACCGATGATTCGTGAGCCTCTCCACAGCCTCCAGAGCTTTTCCACAGTGATCTCCCTCCATGCCGAGTTCGGTAATGACACGCCAAAGCGACTGGGCGGTGGCTTCATCCGATGCAAACAAGAGACAGCGCAAGGCCATATTAATTAGCCTAGGTGGTTGTGGTAACCAGAACAAGTTACCGAGGTGGAAGGCGAGTTTAGTTTGACACCAGGCGACTGCGCGCGGCGGGACATGTTCCATGGTACATGTCCAACGGTATATGTCATCGGGATCGGTGGTCGGTAGCCGGCAGCGCGTGGACACGCCTTACATCCGAGGGCGGGACTCATCCGCGCACGCGCTAGAATGCTCGGTCAGTTGTTTTATCGCGGGCTGCGATTTGCGGGAATACCCCGCCCGCTTTCTAAGCAACTGGCGCGGAGCCGGCAGAGACTAGCAAGCTAGGTCTCCCAGCTGCAACCTGGACAAGAGCCTATGCAGACGGCGGACGTTGTCATCATCGGTGGTGGAATTGTTGGCTCGAGCATTGCCTATTACCTGACTGATGCGGGATGCCGCAATGTTCTGGTCATCGAGCGGGAATCGACGCAGGGCAAGGGATCGACGGGCAAGAGCATGGGCGGAGTGCGGGCGCAGTTCTCCACGCCGGTTAATATTACGATGTCGCTCTATTCGATTCCTTTCTATGCCAGCTTCGATGAGCGTCTGGGATATCCCTGCGACTACCGGCCGCAAGGATATCTGTTTTGCGCGACCAGCGACAAACACATGGGCTACCTGCGCGCGAATTATGAAAAACAGGTTTGCATGGGGCTGAAAGACGTGAGGCTGATCACGGGGGATGAGATTCGCAGCATGTTTCCGCAGCTGCGCGGGGATGATCTTGTGGGCGGAAGTTTTTGCTCGACCGACGGATTCGTCGATCCCTACAGCGCGATGATGGGGTTCATGACCTGCGCGGTTGAACACGGGGCGACTTTGTGGAAGAACACTGCAGTGACGGGGATTGTGCGCGATGGGCGCGGAGTCTCAGGCGTAGAAACGACGCGTGGGTCGGTGGCGACTCGCACGGTTGTGAATTGCGCGGGCGCCTGGGCGGCGGGAGTGGCGAGCTTAGCGGGCGTGAAATTGCCGGTGGAACCTCTTCGTCGGATGCTGGTGCCGAGCGAGCCCCTTGATGAGTTTCCTCATACCGCGCCTATGATTATCGACATGTCGAACGGATTCCACTTTCGGCCGGAGAGCCGCGGATTTCTTCTGGCCTGGAACGATCCGGAGGAGACACCGGGATACAAGACAGATTTTGATGTGGCTTTCATCGAGAAAATCTTGACCAGGGCGGCAGATCGCGTCCCTTGTTTTGCTGATCTGCCAGTGAATCCGAAGCGGGCATGGGCGGGCCTTTATGAGATGACGCCGGACCATCACCCTGTCCTGGGTGAGGTGCCCGAGCTGCCGGGATTTTTTCTGGCGAACGGGTTCAGTGGGCACGGCGTGATGCATGCTCCGGCTACAGGGAAGATTCTTAGCGACTTGATGCTTACGGGGAAAACCGATTTGATCGACGCGTGGGTGCTGAATCTTTCGCGCTTTGCCGAGGGGCGGATGATGCCTGAAACGGCGGTGTTGTGATGGATAGCGAAGCAGAGTCTTAAATCGCTGAGGTCGCGAACCACGGCCGTAGAGGCCGCTGACAGGTGCAAGGCTTGAAGTCCTAGGAGGCATAGCGATTGCAGGAACGAAACTACTGGTTGACGACAACTTCCATGGCGACGGGGAATCGTACCCCGGCGCTGCCGGAGCGTGTCGATGTGGCGGTGATTGGCGCAGGTTTCACGGGGCTGTCGGGGGCGCGCACTTTGGCCAAACGGGGCGCGAAAGTCGCGGTGCTGGAAGCCGATACTGTGGGCTGGGGTGCAAGTTCGCGCAATGGCGGCATGGTGCTCACGGGCATGAAACTGGGCGTGAACAAGCTGATTTCGATGTATGGACCTGAGTTGAGCCGACGAATGTATGCCGCTTCGCTTGCCACGATCGATTGCGTGGAGCAGACTGTGCGCGAAGAAGGGATCGACTGCAACTTCTCGCGGTGTGGGCATTTAGAAGTGGCCTGTAAACAAAAACATTTCGATGACTATGCGCGGCAGGCGGAGCTGATCGCGAAGCAGTTTAACCACTGTCTGCGTGTCGTGCAGAAAAATGAGCTGGGCGCGGAAATTGGATCGAATATTTATTATGGTGGCATGGTGGATGAAGTAAGCGCGGGATTGAATCCAGCTCGTTATGTGGCTGGCCTGGGTAAGGCGGCCTTGAAGGCGGGCGCACAGATTTTTGAGCATACGCGTGTGCAACATATGGAGCGGGCGGCGCACGAAGCCGAACCGGGCTGGAAGATCTCGACATCGCGCGGAACCTTGTGGGCACAGGAGGTGTTGGTGGGAACGAGCGGGTATACGGGCAGCGCGACGCCTGCCTTGCGGAAGAAAATCATTCCGATCGGGTCGTTCATCATAACCACCGAAATTTTGCCCGAGAAGCTGGCACGGGAGTTGAGCCCTCGCAACCGTATGATCTACGACTCAAAGAATTATCTTTACTACTACCGCCTGACGCCGGATCGGCGCATGCTGTTCGGCGGGCGTGCAGCATTTTTCCCGGAGAATGATCAGACGGTTCGGCGGAGTGCCGAGATTTTGCGGCAAGGCATGATTGATGTGTATCCCCAGTTACGCGACGCGAAGGTCGACTACGTCTGGGGAGGAACGCTCGACTTCGCCTTCGACATTATGCCCCATGCCGGGCAGTTGGACGGCATGTACTATGCGGTCGGGTATGCTGGACACGGCGTGGCCATGGCGACTTATCAGGGGCAAAAGGTGGCGGAGTTAATGGCAGGGGATAAGCCGGAGAATCCCTTTGTGGAGATCCCTTTTCCGGGGGCGCCCCTCGGGTTGTACAACGGGAGGCCGTGGTTTCTTCCGTTTGCGGGAGCTTGGTACAAGTTTTTGGATTGGGTGAGTTAGAACACTGTCAACCACGCCGTTGCCCGAGTCACTTGAACGGATTACGGATGGTCAGTTGACCATCAATGATCTGACCGTCCTGAAAGTCTTCCGAGTAGAGCGTTACGCAACCAGCTTCCAGGGCGGCGGCAGCGATGAGCGCGTCATAGATGCCGTAGCTGTACTGCTCCCCGATCCGCAATGCGGTTTCGTGGGTTTGAGCCGTGATGGGGGTTGGCGTCGCGCACAAGATTCGGATTGCCGCCAATGCCTCTCTGACTTCCGCCCACGGCATTCGAATTTTGCGGCGAGCCACTGACGTGAACTCGTTGAGAACCTGGACACTGAGAATGCTCCCCATCGCAAGCAACTCCTCGGCCCGAGTACCGCGTGCATCTTCCTGCGCGACAGCATAGATGAGTACGCTGCTATCGAGGAAGGGTTTAGCGGGCATTCGCGTCTGCGCGGTCAAAGACGAATCCAGGGGGCAAACGACGCCGCAACTTCCGCAGACGAGCCAGGGCGCGTTCTCTGCTCTGATCGCGACTGACCTCGAAGACCTTACCGCCGGCGATTCGAATCTCGATCCTATCGCCCTCTTTGAGATCGAGAGCCTCCACCAGCGATGCTGGCAAGCGAATCGCCAGGCTGTTTCCCCACTTTGAAACCTGCATACCCCCCGCTTTAGATCTACATTATAATTGTATATCTAAGGGAGCCGGGGGCGAACAATTTTATACACCACCGGCCCCAGCGCCATCGCGATTGCGCCTCCGATCATCCCGAAGCGGTCACTGCCCAGCAGGGCCAGGATTGCCATCACTACGGGCGCGGCTACCACATAGCAAAGCCCCACATTTCCGGCCGGAATCGCGAATGAGCGTGGCATCGCGGGGCGCGTCCGGCGAAGTTTCCATGCCGACAGCACCGTCAGCACCGTTGTGGCGGAGCGCAGCCAGATATAAACGGAGATGAGTTGGATGAGGCTCTGGCGCGCCAGTAGACCGTAGATGATCGCCGAGACTACGATGGCCAGCCACGGTGTGCCGTAACCTGGATGCTTGCGGGTGAGAGCGGCTGGCAGGTAGCCGTCTTCGGCCATGGCGAAAGGCATGCGGGTGGTGGTGAGGACGGTGCTGTTGAGCAGTGCGATGTTGGCCACAGTAGCGGCGAGAGTCAGCCAAGTGCCGAGCCATGATCCGCCGATCAAAGTTGCAACCTCGGAGAAGTGTCCTGTGTGCCAGTTCTGCCAGTCACCGAGTGCGGCGAGTCCAGTGAGCGTAGGCAGAAAGTATGTGGCGATGGAGAGCGGTACTACTAGAGCGAGAGCGCGAGGATAGCTGTGCTGCGGATCTTCGACTTCCTCGGCGACGGTCGAGAGTTGCTCGTAGCCGGAGTAGAGCCACAGGCCCAAAGCCAGTCCGACGCCGAAAATTTTGAACGGAGGCTGATGAGGAACAACCCCCGGGACGAAAGGATTGTGCTGCCACTTCGCCAGGCCGATTGCGACCATTGTCACCACCGGCAGGAAGATGAAGATCTCAAGCGCGGTAGCGACCTGTCCGACCATCTGGATGCCGCGCACGTTGATCCAGGTGATGATCGCGATCAGCACCAGCGAGACAAGGTAGTGCTTCCAGCCGGTGATCTGGGGAAAATAGTTCGATAGATAATCGGCAAAAAGGACGGCATAGACGCCGCCGAGCAGAAATGACGCTGACCAGTTCCACCATCCCGCGAGGAATCCCCAGAAATCTCCGAAGGCGGCGCGAGTCCAGCGGTAAAAGCCGCCTTCCACCGGCATGGCGGTGGTGAGCTCAGCCGAGACCAGCGAAACCGGAATGCACCAGAAAAACGGCAGCACCAGCAGATAGATCAATGTCATCCCCGGGCCGGATGTGGTGACCATGTCTTCGAGGCCGAAGGGAGCGCCCGTCGTGTAGGAGAACATTACGAAGACGAGATAAAAGAGGCTGGCTTTGCGGACGGCGGATTGGGTGGCGGAGGTCAAGCCTCGAGAGATCCTTCGCGTGGCTCGGGATGACAAGTCGAGGAGCGATATCCCTTCATGCATTTAGCTTCTGCTTCAGCAGCCAGGGAACAAGATCGGGTTCGGCATAGGCCTTCAGCCAGGATTCGTGGCCCACGCCCGGGTATTCGGTGTACTGCACGCTGCCTCCCGCTGCCTTCAGTGCATCTGCCATTTTGCGTGACTCTTCTACCGGAACGGCCGGGTCATCGGCACCGTGAAAGATCCAGACTGGAGTCTTGCCCATGCGGCGCGCGGTCTCGGCGTAAGGGTCAGCGATTTTAGGATCGTCTACCAGGCTCACGTGGAGCTGCGGCAACCGCTGGGGTTCGCGGACGCCGCCGCAGATAACGACATAGGCCGCGAAACGTTTGGGATATTTCACAGCCAGGTCCCAAGTGCCGTATCCGCCCATGGAAATGCCGGTCAGGTAGACCCGATTGCGGTCAGCGTGGAACTCCTTGGATGATTGATCCAGGGCAGCAAGTGCCTGGGCCTGCATGTCGGGCTGGGTCCAGAGCTTGGGCTTGCGGCACTGCGGCATCACGACGATGAAAGGAAAGCTCGCTGCGTGCTCTCGAATGGCGTGGCCGAGGCCGACATCAGTCTGAAGCAGTCCGTCCTCGCCGCGCTCGCCCGCCCCGTGAAGGAAAACAATCACAGGCCATTTCTTGTGCGAATCGTAGTCCGCGGGAACGTAGACCTGGTAGCGGTAAGTCTCTCCTTGAAGGGTAACCACACGGTTGAGGAAACCTGTTTCCTGTTTGCGAGCGCTGGCGGCGGGTGCCGTCAAAAGAGCCGGTAGCACAAAGCCTGCTGAAATCAGGAAGCGGGGCAAGCCGAGACGGGTCACGGTCAGTCAGTGTACCGCAAGACGTGTGATCGGCGCTGACTTCCCAACATCATGCTGCCAAAACTCCCGTAAGCGCGCCTTCCAGTTCGAGCAGCTTGCGCTTCAGCTCGAGGCCTCCGCCGTAGCCGCAAAGGGTGCCGTCCGAGGCGATGACCCTGTGGCAAGGCACGACGATGGCTAGGGGGTTTCGATGGTTCGCCATGCCCACGGCGCGGAAGCCCTGTGGATTCCCCACGGCGCGGGCGATGGCGGCGTAGGAACGAGTTTCGCCGTAGGGAATGTCCAGAAGGGCATTCCAGCAGGCGAGCTGGAAGTTTGTGCCCCGTAGATCGAGAGGAAAGCTGAATTCGCGACGTTGTCCCGCGAAGTACTGCTCGAGTTCACGAACGTAGGGGAGCATCTCGCCCTCTGACTCCTGCCAAGTGATGGCTTTCTTTTCCTCACGGAGGTGGCGCGGGTTGGGACGGATTGACTGCTGACCAGGCAATCTGGCATCGAATTCTAGAGCAACCAGCCCCCGCGTGGATGCGGCGAGAAAAAGCGGGCCCATCGGGGAGCTGAGGGTGGTGCGTGTGAGAGTCTCCATAAATATCACACCGATGAATGTGCCGAATAAGGATATCATCAGCTAAGCGCACCCGAATCAAACAGATATGAAGACGTCGCGTGGTTGCTTGCGTCCCCAGCCACCTTAGTTTGTGCCCATTAGGTTGACAGAAAGCAAATTTTCAATAAGAGTGTCTGCTGCGTTTTCTGGAGCTCTGACTTTGAGTTCAGAAGCGCACTTCCCGTCCATGAAAAAGGGGTTACTGAGCCTCATTGGCATTGTGCTGGCGCCGGTCGTGTTAGCTAACCTGGTCACGCTGGCGGCGGACTGGCGGCAGGTGGGCGAGACTGAGGCTGGCCACAAAGTCTCAGTGAGTTCTGTGGGGCCGTTGAAGAACAATCTGCGCACAGCCCTGGTCAAGGTGGAGTTCAAGGAGCCAACCAGGCTTCCACAAGGCGGGACGTTTGTGGAATTGCGGGCCCGTGTGCGCTTCAACTGCAGAAGCGGTGTCGCAGTGCCCAGCGCCGAGTGGCTGTATGCGCGCGACCGCAGCGGCAGACTCGTCGTCAGTAAGAAGACCCGACGAGATGACGAATTCGGACAGCAATCCGAAGGCGGCTTTATTGAAATTGCCAGCAAGTACGTTTGCGGGCAAAGCCGCTAACCGCCAAGGCTGTGAACTTCCGCCCGCATAGCACTCCGGTAACCACCCTTCCACTTTCATGAATTCAGCATCCAGCTTATGCTCATACTAGGGGTGGGCGCTGCGTCCCTGACATCCAATCACTTCAGTATGGGCTCATTTCATTCTTACTGGCTAATAGCGGCAGGGTGCGCAGTGGTGTTCGTCGTGTATGCGCTTTTGCGGCGCAAGAAGAAAACGCCGGAAGAGCTGGAGCGCGAACGCCGCGTCTGGCTCGATGGTGTTGGCCGCATAACAGACGGCACGGTCATCGATGTGCAGGAACTTCCTTCCGAGGGAAGAAGCGCGGCCATCCACTTGATCTATAAATACGACGTGGCGGGAGTTTCTTACGAGTGCTCGCAGGATGTGACCTACCTGCGGCAGTGGATCAACCTTCACTCCTGCCGCCTCGGTCTGCATACTTCGGTGAAATATGATCCGCAGAATCCCGGAAATTCGCTGGTGGTGTCGGAGAGCTGGATGGGACTAAGGCACTAGAAGTCACGGCCTCCAGTTTGTCGCTGCTAATCGAGGCTTAACTGCATGGTGGTGTTGTGCTTGTCGAAGGTGACATGCAAGGTCTTGTCATCGCCATTGGCAAACTTCGCAGAAATCGTCTTGGAGAGATCCACGGATTGGTCGGCGGACTGAGCCCGCAGCCGAAGGGTGTGGGGGCCGGCCGTAAGCTGAAGCGTTTCCGATGCATTGCCGTGAACGCCGTTGAAAACGACCAGGTGCTTCTGACTGCCTCCGCGTAAGGAACGGGTTAACACCAGTGTGTCGTCAACCCAGAGCGAGAGCGTCGCTTCTCTGAACTGATGCTGGACCGCCAGCTCAAGGGCAGAGGCTGCCGGTTTGGGCGGCTGAGACGCCGGGCTTGAATTCTGCGATATCCCGATGCTTCCATTCGCGTCAGTCTTCGGGTTCCTCGCCGAAACCGAGATCAGTCGCCTGGAGGGGACGCCGGCAGCGATTGGTTTGGTTCCACGGGTTGAATCAAATGTGTCAGCGTCGGTCCCGGAATGTTTCGGCGCCTCTTTTTGTGCTTGTGCAAGGCGCTCGCGATCTGCCTCCGCCACAGGGTTTACAAACTCTTGCGCAGCCGCTGCCTTCTCGGCAGTCGTGCCGTGCCTAGCCGGGATGGCGACAATAAGTAGTGCCACGACCAGGATCCCACCCAACACCAGATCTCGCACCGCAGCGCCTTTCACGGCTGTTCGAAGCATGCGGTGAGCGTGCACGAAACCGGCTGCGGGAGCAGCATTTGACGGAAGCTGAGAGAGTGTCAGCGACGATGTGCCCCAGCCTATCGGCTGCAGAAGGCGCAAGCTTGTGGTAGTGCCTGCAGCCACCGCTTGCCGCAGTTCGCGAAGGTCACGGGCTAGATCGGCACCGGATTGGTAGCGCTGCGCCGGATCCTTGGCCATGGCATGGGAAATAACTGCGTCCAATTCGGGAGGCAAACCCAAGTCAAATGCCGAAGCCGGCACGGGCTCACGATTTACTACTTTGAAGCAGACCGTGGTTGCACTGTTCCCGTGGAAAGCAGAGTGGCCGGTAACCATCGCGTAAAGCAGTACGCCCAGCGAGAATAGGTCCGATCGTCCGTCGGCTGGTTCGCCGCTGAGTTGCTCGGGGGCCATGTAGGCCGGCGTTCCCAGCACACGACCGGGAAGGGTGAATTGGGCAAGATTGAGCTTGGCAATGCCAAAGTCGGCGATCTTGGCGTGTCCTTCCTCGGTAATTAAGATGTTTGCGGGTTTGATGTCGCGGTGAACGACCCCCTGCGTATGGGCGTAGTCGAGAGCGTCGGCAATTTCCTCCGCCAGTTGCAGCGCGCTGCGAAGCGGCAGTTTTTTCTCCCGCACCAATAACTGATTGAGAGACTGGCCGGTGACGTACTCCAGTACCATGTAGGGGTCGTGCTTTTCAGGGTCTTCGCCGACATCAAAAATGGTTACGATTCCGGGATGCTGAAGCCTGCCCGCGGCTTGTGCCTCAACCAGGAAACGCTGGCGATACTCCTTTTCCTCTTTGGGATCCAAGCCCGGCAGCAGGATGGTCTTGAGTGCAACCATTCGATCAATCTGCGGATCGCGGGCTTGATACACCACTCCCACGGCTCCGCGACCGAGTTCGGCCACGATCTCATATCGTCCAAAACGCCTGGCTTGCCGGGTTTCCATGCTCAAATGAAAGATAGGTGCTCAGATCATCTTAGTGCAGGTGGTGGCTTGATTCCTGTGCGCTCTGTTACGCAGCGCATTACGGGAGTAACCGGAGAAACGGGTTTGGCGAGTGCGGAGCCAGTCGATTCTGGTTTGTTGGGTTGACTTTCAGACTTGGATCCGCAGCAGAGGCCAGCTCAGCGCTTAGCCGCCGGCGGCAAATCCGCCGGTGTGCGCGATGTTCAAGCGGAGGTACTTGTAAGGATTGACCGGCGTGTCGTTGATGCGGACTTCATAGTGGAGATGGGGGCCAGTCGATCGTCCGCTCGCGCCGACATAGCCAATGACGTCGCCACGATGAACGTGCTGGCCGGGGATTGCGGCGAAGCCTGAAAGATGGCCGTAGCGGGTACTAATGCCGTGACCATGGTCGAGCATGATGGCTTTGCCGTAACCGCCAAGGAAGTCGACGAAGGTGACGACCCCGTCCGCCGGTGCAATCACTTGATGTCCATAGTTGCTACTGATATCTACACCGCTGTGGAATGCGCCTTCACCGTTAAACGGATCGATGCGCTCCCCGAAGCTGCCCGTTACCTGCCCTTCGACCGGCCAGAGGTTTGGCGCCGAATTGGCACGGAACCAGTCCGCCGTGGTGGCGTTACGCGTCAGGCCAAGAGTAATGCCGACCGTGGCCGCGCCGCTCAGCGCCGAACTACGCAAGGCGTGTAACTGATCAAGCGATGAAGTCACTTCCGCGTCCTGAATCTGCTCCTGGCTCGCGGTGACCAGAGTTGGCTGGGACTTCAACCCATAAAGCGCCGAGACCTCGTTGGCAATCGATCCCAGAGATGCGACTTGCACATCGCGTTCCTTGGCCACTTGCTCAAGCCGAGAATAGCGGTCCTTTAGCTGCTCTTTTTCAGTACGCAATTCGTTATAACGCGAGACTTTGAACAGCATGCGGGCGTAGGAACTGGCGATGCCGGTGAGGCTGAGGAATCCGATTGCGGCTCCCACCACGAATATGTAGAGATACTGGACAGGAATAGAGATCTTGCGCAACTGGCCGTCGTCGCCGCGAGCCACGAAAAGGATGTAGAAGCGCTTCTGCAAGTCGTTCCTCTTTAATTCTTGAAAAATCAGGCCCGGAAATCCAGGGTGGTCTGTGGTTGCAGAAACCCTGAGCGGTCATCCTGATTCGGGCTACGCTCCCTCTTGGGGACGAATACTCCTTACGTGCCCATGCCTACCGGAACCAAGGCCACCAAACGTAAAAGGCTTACGCGTCTGCAATTCTTACCGAACACAGAACTTAACTCGGGCAAAGGTGCTGCGAATGACTGGTAAAAGGTAACAAACCGGGTTCCCCCTGTCAACGAGGCGGGAGGACATGTAGGAGTTACTTAAGGGGTGGTAACGAACTTGGTCAAGGGGCGGGTTACGATCGTTCGCGAGAGGGAATTGGTGCATGGCCAGATTCGTGCCGCCAGCCCGCAGCGGATCGTTTGGGCTATGATTTCTTTCGCCGTGCCTGTTGCAGAAAAAACTCTCATTGCCCACATCCGCCGGATGGCGCTCCAGCGAGGCGCGAGGGGCGGGAATCGCGCCCTCCTCACCGGCATCGGAGACGACTGTGCGGTGCTGCGGCTGCGGCCCGAACACGAAATGCTGGTCACCACAGACTTCAGCCTTGAAGGTGTTCATTTCCGGCGGAACTGGCATCCGCCCGAATCGGTTGGTCATCGATGCTTAGCTCGCGGACTGAGCGATATCGCAGCCATGGGCGGACTGCCGACGGCGGTGTTTCTGTCACTCGCACTGCCGACGGAGTTGCCCCAGAGATGGGTCGAGCGGTTTGCTCGTGGCTTGCTGACTTTGGCGCGAACGTATGGGGCAACGCTGGCTGGAGGAGATACGGCGGAGTCTCCCCATGGGATTCTTGCAGACATGGTTGTGATTGGGACGGTGCCGCGAGGTGAGGCGGTTAGCCGTGCGGGGGCGCGGCCTGGTGACCGAATATATGTCAGCGGCGAACTGGGCGGATCTGCTGCTGCGTTGGCCCGAATGACGGAAAAGCCTAAGGGCACGCTCAAGCCGCGGGATTATCCTGGGCATTTCTTTCCCGAACCGCGGATCGAGCTGGGCCGCGCATTGCGAGAGAAGGGGTTGGTGTCCGCCATGATTGACATCAGCGATGGGCTCTCGACCGACCTAGCCCACATTTGCGAAGAAAGCGGGGTAGGAGCTGAAGTCGAAGCCGAGGCCGTCCCGCGGGCCAGCGTCGGCAAACCGGCGCACGAAGTGAATCTGCAAGTTGCGCTTCACGGCGGAGAAGACTACGAACTGCTGTTTACCGCACCCAGCGGCAAGCGCATTCCCTCGCGGATTGCAGGCGTAGCAATTACGCGAATAGGGAACATCGTGCGCCGTCGAAAGATATTACTCATGAGTCGAGGCGGCATTGGATGCGAGCTCGGGGCAAAGGGGTGGGAGCACTTCAAGAAGTAGCCGTTACTTCCGTTACCATCCATGTCTATACCCATCGGCGGAGAAGCAGCATACAGTAAAGCCATGTGCTCCCGTAGATTTACACTGATTCTTGTATTCGCTGGTTTGTGGGTCATATCCATCGCAAGCTCAGCCGCGGCAGAACGATCAAAGAAGCCGGCGCCGCCGCCCGCGCCCGCCCAGGCTCCTTTTCCTGCGGTGACCGATGAATTGGTCCACAAGCAATTCGGGGACAACTGCACGGTGCTGGTCGGGCCTCAGCAGTTTACGATGGACCTCGATGGCGATGGGGTGGATGACCTTGTGGTTGCGGCCCGCTGCAAGAATCCGATGGCGGATCGTGATGAGTACAGCTTTCAAATCGTCGACCCGTATGACTCCTTTCTGGGTTTCGGCGACGTCAAAGTAACATCGAGCTTTGCCTCCGATGCCCCCGAGCGCCGGGGCGTATGTTTGTTGATCATTCACGGTGACGGCCCGGCCGCCTGGCGATCGGAGAAGCCTAAGGCTAAGTTCATGTTGATCAACTTGCCCTTTAAAACCCTGGCGGCTAAGAAGCTAAGCCTGAAGAAGAGAATGGCAATGGCGATCTACATGGAAGAAACCGGTGAGGCAGAAAACCTGTCGTCGGTAGTTTTCTGGGACGGCAAGAAGTATCGCTACCAGCCGCTGGGATCGAGCATGGAGTAAGTCAAATTGCTGACCTCTCTCACAAAAAGTGCCCTACACAAGCTCGAATAGGCATCTAACTAAGAAAGTCTTCTGCCTCGGCAGAGTTCTCCGCGGGTAAATTGTTGGTCAAGCCGATGCGAGCACCTGGCATCATTTTGATTCTGCTGGCTCTAACCCCGCCGGCCTTTGCCCAACAGGGCCTGGGCGACAGTGCCTCCGCTCCCGCAACAATCTCTAGGCTTCAGACCGGGAATATCCTCTGCGTTGAGATGCATGGGGAGGGGCGGGCGTTTGACTGGGTCAGAGGGGGTTTGGCATTAATCCCTGTCTACGACCACTATGCCTTCTATGACATCACCATCCAGTGGAGAGGCAAGAACTACGTGGTGCGTTACGAAACCCAGACCGGTTATTACCCTGCTGCCTGGAAGCCGGGCAACCCGATCCCAGTGCGACAGGGGCATGGACGGCTCTACCTACTTCGATACGACGGAGAGGAGGTGCCTGCGAGCATCGTTCACGAGTCCTCGGTTCGTCACTAAGGCAGCGAAGGAGCCGGATTAATTCACTTCGAAGTGGAAGACATCCACGACCAGGAGCGTTCTGCGGTTCAACCGGATCAAATGTCCACCGACTAACACGTGCTCGCAATTGGGCGGCGCTGGCGGCAAGCGGCGCTCCAAGTCGTCGGGACAACGGTAAATCTTTTGTCGGAGGCCCGCGGACCAGGGCCACGCACAGCGAGTTGCCTCTCCCGGCCGGACGGCGACTGATCGCATTTGCCGAGGCCGGGCGTAAGGTGGTCATGGTGCTGTTTGTACCCGCCGCGCATTTCATCGCGATCACGGTCACGATAGCTGTGATGGTCCCGGTCCATCACGGTCTCCGTGCTTGGAATGGTCACGGTCGTGAGCACGGCGCAGTGGTGGGTGCGAACATCGCTGCTGGCAGGCATATGACAATCTTTTCGATCGCATGTTTTTCCTGGTTTCTGGGCATGCTATTTCCGTTTAGCCCTTGCCCGCAGGGGGACGGCAAATTACGGTAGTTCGCGTTCCCCGTGAGTCTTGACCGAAGCGCGTGGGCGTCCTGGCCGGAGCTACATCGCGACAAGCCAAGCCCTATAATCGAATTCCGATGAAATCTTTTTTCCGCGTCGCGCTGCTGGCCTTGCTGCTCGTGATCGTCGCGCTGGTCTCGGCGCTGACCGCCATGCGCTTTGCCATCCACGGACAAGAAGTCGCGGTCCCTGCGCTGGTCGGTCTTACCCCCGCCGACGCCGAGCGCGCCGCCGCGGCCCTGGGGTTGCAGATCCAGATCGAACGGCAATATTACAGTGCGCAGATTCCCGAGGGGCGCATAACTTCGCAGCTTCCCATGCCCGGCACCAAAGTCCGCCGCGGATGGGACCTGCGCTTGGCCCAGAGCCTGGGCCCGCAGCGCGTGGCGATTCCCGACGTTGCCGGTGAAAGCGAGCGCGCTGCGGAGTTGAACATTCGCCGCCGGGGTCTCGACATCTCTTCCACCGCGCAGATGCAAATGCCCGGCACCCCGGCTGATCAAGTGCTCGCCCAAAGTCCTCCCGCAAATGCGAGTCAGGTGGCGGCGCCGAAAATTAATTTGCTGGTGACCGCAGCCGTCGATGCTCAGGCGTATGTGATGCCGAGTTTCATAGGTCAGCCGCTCGGCACCGCCAGCCGTGCGCTCCAGGATTCAGGATTCAAGTTGGGCAATATCAGCGTGGCCCAAGCTCCGACAAATGGTGCGACCACGTCACCAGCCAATTCTTCGGCATCCGATGCAAATTCTGCCGGTGCAAGCGCCGGAACGCCCGCTCTTTCAACGCCCGCCCCAGCAATATCGGCACAATCGTCGTCGTCGCTCCCGTCGGCCGCGCCCGGGAATGCGTCCTCTCCAGTGCCTGGTATGCCCTTACCGTCTGTGCCGCCTCCGCAGCCGACGCCGGCCAGCATCATAGTTTCGCAGACCCCCGCCGCGGGACAAAAAGTCGTGGCGGGAGCGATTGTCAATTTTGAAGTGCGATGAAGATCATTGCGTGAAAAACCTTAAAGCATCTTCAACGCACAAGTTCCGAACCAGTCCCCGGAGATCCGTTGAGAATCGATGGCTAGAGCTTTTCGATGATTGCCGCAAAAAATCCATCGCAGGGATGCACGCCGGGAAGCGTCCGCAGGTAGGGTCCGCGAGTGAGCGCTGCTGCCTCGCTCCAGACCAATTCGCCTGCGGCTTTGAGCCGTTCGAGTTCCACCCGGCAATCGAGCAGACGAAATGAGTTATCTTCGGCGAGAGCTTGCTCAACCGCGTTTTCGTTTTCTTCTATTTCGAGAGAACAGGTTGAGTAGATAACTCGCCCGCCAGCAGCCACAGAATTCATCGCCCCGCGCAGAATTGCAAGTTGTCGCGCGTGAAGATCGTCGAGGTCCTCAGGCTTGAGCCTCCACTTGATTTCAGGATTGCGCGCCAGCGTACCCGTTCCCGAGCAGGGAACATCAGCTAACACGCGATCGAACTTGCCATTAAACGGCAATTGTCGTGCGTCGGCGGAGACCACGAAAATATTTTCTGTCGCCGACTTCGCCGAATGAGAGGGGTCAGCGGATTCTTTATCGCGGTTCCGACCCTGCTTGTTCTCCCTGCTCGAATGGTCTGCGTGGGCGTCGTCAAGAATGCTCTTGCCCGAATCGATCAGACGACGCAAAAGATGCGCGCGCTGCGGATGAAGATCGACAGCGATGATTTGCGCACGAGAATCGCGCTGCGCGATCGCCATCGTTTTGCCTCCTGGAGCCGCGCAGCAATCCAGTATCCGCGCCCCTTTGCCGACAAGCACTGCGACCAACTGCGAGCCTTCGTCTTGAATGGCGATCTGCCCGTGAGCAAACGCCTGGCTCCCTGTGACATCGCCGGCGCGAATACGTCTTGCCGAGGCAAGCAGCGCGCCCGGGTCGACGACAACGCCTTCCTTCTGAAGTGCGTTCTCGGCCGCGTGATGGTAAAGCCGAATCGCTGTCACGGGGATGGTTTGGTTGAATTGGCAGACGCGTTGAGCGGCGGCGAGCCCATATTCTTTGGCCCAACGTTCGACCAGCCAAAGCGGATGCGCGAAGACCTGCGCCAGATCTTCACTGCTGAGATATTCCCTCGCCGGTTGTTCGGCGAGCTTCGACAGCTTGCGCAGAAGCGCATTCACGAACGCAGCCGCCGACCGTTTGCGGGCGCGTTTCACCAGTTCCACACTCTCGTTGATCGCGGCGCGCGCTGGAATGCGATTGAGCCAGCGCAACTGATAAAGCCCCAATCGCAGCGCCATGAGAACCTCAAGATCAAGTTTTCGCATCGGCTGCGCTGAAGATCCAGCGATGTCAGCGTCGAGACGAGAGCGCCAGCGCAGAACTCCCATGACAAGTTCGGTGGTTAATCCGTGATCGGCTGCGGAAAAGCGTTCGTAGGCAACAGAATGCAGCAGCTGAGATGCAAAAGATGCCTCCTGCTCGACGCGGAGCAGAATATCAAACGCTGCCGCGCGCGCAGGAGAAACCGCCATTGTCGACTCTCGAATTTCCCGCTTCACATTACAAGCGTCCTAGCCTTTCGGCATTTGTGGGCCGATAACCATTGACGAAATCTCGCGCCGACATGCGCTTTTTGCCTTCGGGTTGAACCTCGAAAAGTTCAAGCGCGCTGTTGTGGGCAGAGCCGACGAGCAGATGGTTCTCCTCCACGTGAAGCTGCCCGGGAGCCAGCGCCTGGGTAGTTGGAGCTGCCTTGCGTATTTGCAGATTGTTGCCGCGAAAAATCGTGTACGCCCCTGGCCATGGCTGGAATCCGCGGAGGCGATTGACGATCTCTGTGGCGGAGCGGGAGAAATCAATCCGGCCATCTTGTTTTTTTAGAATTGGCGCGAGAGTAGCTTGCGCGTGATCCTGCGGGCGTGGATGAACAGATTCCGATTGCAGACCGCGTAACGTTTCCACCAATAGGTCGGCTCCGACGGATGCGAGGCGCGGCGCCAGCATTTCCGAAGTGTCGTCGGCTGCAATCGGCAGTTGGCGCTGGAGAAGGATGTCACCGGTGTCGAGTCCGGCGTCTATCTTCATGGTTGTGACGCCAGTGACGGATTCACCCCGTGCGATGGCCCATTGGATGGGAGCCGCACCGCGATATTTTGGCAACAAGGAAGCATGGAGATTGATGTTGCCTAGAGCTGGGAGATCGATCATCCATTGCGGGATAATGTGTCCGTAACCCACAACGACGATCGCGTCTGGAGCGAGAGCTGTCAATTTGGCGCGGAACTCGTGGTTATTTTTGATTTTGTCAGGTTGGGTGATTGGCAGTCTGAATTCCAGCGAGCGTTGTTTGACTGGAGATATGGCAGATTCCAGGCCTCGGCCTTTCGGTCTATCGGGTTGGGTCACAACCAGACCGATGTCGAATCCAGCAGCCGCGAGTTTTTCGAGCGCAGGGACTGCGAAGTTGGGCGTGCCGCAGAAAACGAGTTGAAGGGAGGGAGGCATTCGGTGATTGAGCAATCGGGTATTCTGCTAATTGAACCGCCGGTGCAGGCAAAGCTATAACTCAAATCTACCCGATTGCCAGATTGTTCTACCATTCTCCCGCTTTAACCAGCTTACGAATTTTTCGCTTGATCAGGTCGCGCTTCAAGGCGCTGATGTGGCTGATGTACAGCTTACCGTTCAAATGGTCGGTCTCGTGTTGCAAAGCACGGGCTAATAGCTCTTCGCCGGTCAGCTGGAAGATTTTTCCATGCTCGTCCTGGGCGCGAACGGTGACCGCCCGGGGGCGGGTGACATTCTCACGAAAATCGGGAATGCTGAGACAGCCTTCGCTCTGCTTGAAGCGTCCTTCGGTGTGAATGATTTCCGGGTTAATCAACACGAGCTTGGCCTTGGGATCTTCCTTGAAGGTCACGTCGATGACAGCAATGCGGCGAGAGATGCCAATCTGCGGTGCAGCTAGGCCGACACCGCGCGCGGCATACATCGACTCGAACATATCGTCGATGAGCTTCCTGACCTCGTCGTCGAAGACGGTAACAATTTCGGCTTTCTTTTCCAGGACGGGATTGCCGAACTTTACGATGGGATAGATCATCAGTAGTTTTTCAGCTGCAGGCGGTAGCCTTCAAAGTTACGGAGAGTCTCTCCCATGGAATCGCCGCCAAACTTTTCCAGGGCGCAGCGGGCCAGCGTTAGCGCGACCATGGATTCACCGGCGACTCCCGCGGCGGGCACTACACAGACATCGGAGCGTTCGTAAGCGGCCTTTACTGGCTCGCGCGAGGCGAAGTCCACCGACTGCAAAGGGCGGCGCAGTGTTGAAATGGGCTTCAAGTATCCGCGGACGCGGATATCTTCTCCGTTGGAGACGCCACCTTCGATGCCGCCGGCGTTGTTGCGGGCGCGGGTAAATCCGGCGAAGCCCGACGCTTTGCGATAGCCTATTTCATCGTGCACCGCGGAACCGGGCGACGCGGCTGCGACGACCCCGGAACCGATCTCAACCGCCTTGACGGCCTGCAGGGACATGACAGCGGCGGCGAGAAGAGCATCGAGACGTTCGTCCCATTGCGCATAGGTGCCTAGGCCCGGAGGAACACTGTGCGCGACGACTTCAAACACTCCTCCGAGAGAATCGCCGGATTTGAGAACCTTGTCGACTTCTTCTTTCATGCGCTCTTCGGCTTTAGGGTCCGCGCAGTTGAGCAGGATTTCTTCCTTCTGATAGAGCGCTAGAATCTGCTCCCATGCGACTTCATGTTCGAGAGCCACAGCGCCAACTGCAACCACGTGGCTAAGAATCTCGATACCAAGCTGGTGCAAGAAGAGTTTGGCCAGGGCTCCGACCGCAACGCGCGCGGCGGATTCACGCGCTGAGGCGCGCTCTAGGACGTAGCGGGCTTCGGAAAAATTGTACTTCAGCGCTCCGGCGAGGTCGGCATGTCCGGGGCGGGGAGAGGCAACGCGTTTGTGCTTTGTGGGATCGCCTTCACCAACGGGGAGAGATTGCTGCCAATTCTTCCAATCTTTATTTTCCAACCGGATGGCGACGGGAGAGCCGATCGTCATGCTCTGACGGACGCCGGAAAGGATATGAGCGCTGTCTCGCTCGATCTTCATGCGGCCGCCGCGGCCATAGCCCTGCTGGCGGCGCCAGAGTTCGCGGTCGACGAACGCCTGATCGACTGTCAATCCCGCGGGCAGGCCGGAAAGGAAGGCGACCAGAGCCTCGCCGTGAGATTCTCCGGCAGTGAAATAGCGCAGCATAAACGTCCGATTGTACCTGATGGGCGGGACGGGACGTGGGGCTGGGACGTCGGGGACGGGTTAAATCTGTTTTGCTCAGAGCGGCCACTCAATCCCAACTGATTTTGACCTAAGCATGATGTCAATTTGTCGGAATGTTGAAAATGGCGGTTCCTCTGGATCACGCTTGCCATGGAAGGCGCTCTTTACCTCAGAACCATGATGAGCATCTGGCACTCTCAGGCTAGAACCTCTGGTTCGATACCATGCACAATTTCCTGTATTTCACTCCATCCAGCCTTGTATGAGACTGCCTGTTTTGGGAGGGCGGCTTAGATGTACAACTCCGATCTCGTGCGCAAGCTCTGCGGAGACATCCTCAACGAGAAGGAACCCGGGAGGGTTCAAGACCTCATTTCCCTCCTGCAAGCGGTCATAAAAGAAGATCAGGAAGAAATCCGAATCAGAATGGCCTTCCTCGCCAAAAAGTACGCGACTGCCCTCCGCGACTCGCAGGCGGCGGACTAGGGCATTCCAACCTTTGCCATGTCCGTAGCACAAGCTCCAATCAAGTGCGCCATCTGCGGCAAACCAATCACGCCGGAACGGCAAAGGTGGGCCTGGAGAGGAAGCCTGCACATGAAGAATGCTTCGATGCGAAGATCAGGTTGAGCAAGCGCAATCCTCCTGCCACCGCCTAAATTCAAACTGACCCAGGGACACGCTGAGATAATCATTTCATGCCATTCGATGTGCGCTGAACCTGCGACACGGGTTACAATGACACGACGCCCCGCTCAGCGTTTCCAATCCTTGCCGGCTCTGTGTTCCAGCGCTGGCGGGAAATGCCGCTTCAAACTATCTCTGGCTAACAAGGAGGGAACTGTGTACCCCCAGGCACAGGTCCACGATGAAAGTCTGTCTCCCGGCAAGAAGGTTCGCTGCATGATTGTGCACGAACATGTCCTGTTGCGTCAGGGTCTACGGAGGTTGTTGGAAGACGAACCGGACCTGGAGGTAGTAGGTGAAGCCAGCAATGCCGTAGAGGCGCTTCAGAATGTGTTCCAATGCCGTCCTGATGTCCTATTGACCGAGGCGAGTGCGTTTGGGCTTTCCGCCCGCGAGGCAGAGCGTTGGCTCAATCGGGCGTCTCCGCAAACAAGAGTATTGTTCTTAGGCGTGGAAGAAAATAAGGGACCAGGGCTGCGCGACGTGCGAACTGAAACTGCGGGTTGCGTGGTCAGGGAGACTTCCGCGAAAGAGTTAGTAGAGATGGTCAGGAGCGCGTCTCCCGGCGGCTCCCAGGAGATGTTTTCTAAGGCTGATGGCTCGCGGCAGCGGACCGAGGGGTTGTTCCCAAAGAAGCGCTCGCTCACGAGCCGCGAACGTGAAGTGTTGAAGCTGCTAGCGGAGGGGAGAACGGTGCGCGTGGCGGCAGGTATTTTGGGGGTTAGCGCCAAGACAGTGGATGCCCATAAGTTCAACCTTATGCGGAAGCTGGGCATACACAATAAGGCAGAGCTGGTCATGTGGGCCATTCAGAAGAGAGTGGTGAAGATGCCAGCGAGTTAAATGATGCCTTTGGCGCCGGAAGGAACGCCCTTAGCGCTCTGAAGTCGGGAGTGGAAACGTCGTCTTAATTCGCTGCTGCAAGTGCAATCCTGGCATGGGGTATTCCGCTCCGCTGAGGATGACAGTATTGAAATTGGTCAAATGACAGACTGAAAGTCACTGTGCGACTGGGCGACTCGGGCAGCTAGTTCGGCGAGGCTGGATAGTTCGAGATCCGGGTTCCCTGCAGCGGAGATAACCGCTCCAATCCCCTTTCGAGCCGACGGCCGGTTCACCCATACCGTCGAGAGTCCCAGCGACTGCGCGGGAATAACGTCGTGATAGAGGCTCTGGCCGGCGTGCAGAATTGCGCGGGCGGGCAGGCCGATGCGGCTTATTGCTACCTCAAAAACCCGTTGCGAAGGCTTGTAGGCTTGGGCTTGTTGCGCCGTAATGATCTGGGAGAATTCAACTTCCAACTTGGGCAGAGTTGCCGCAAAGAGGTCGTCGTCCACATTGGAGATGATGGCCAGATGGAAACGCTGTTTAAGCTGGCGCAGCGCTCGAACCGTGTCGGGCCACGGCTCCCAGCTCCCCAAGGATTCGGGAAGCAACCGCGTTTCTTGGTCTGTGGGCATGAAGCCGAGTTCCTCTCCGAACTGGCGCACCACGGACTGAAGAACCTTACGGTAGGGCTGGAACTGACCTTGTTCGGCCCGGGCTTCGAAATCTCCGAAGAGCTTCAGGAGCGTGGCGTCATCAACTTTCTTGCCGTGGGCCACGAGAATGCGGTGCAGGGTGGAGAGAATCCCAGTTTCCCAATCGATCAGGGTGCCATAGCAGTCGAAAGTCAGGACCCGGAAGCGATTGAAGTCGAGCATGGGGTGTAGACTCACCCGCCGATTATGCCGTGGGCTGCCTTCTTTTGCCGCTTTTGCCGCTCCGTGGCTGTGTTCTTTTCGCTGCCTTCAGCTTCCCTCAGGGCAGGCTGTCGCGCTCTTCGAAAATGGCCTTTGTGCTAGTCGCCGCTACCTGACTTCGAGCGGCTGCGTCAGTTGAAAGGCGACAGCAGACTCGGCCGGTAGAACGATATCTTTATTTCCGGTGAACGCAGCACCTGCGCCGCCGGCGCCGCCTCCGGCAGCCAATCCAATGGCAGCACCTTTGCCGCCGCCAGCCAGTCCACCGATGATTCCACCCAACGCGGCTCCGCCACCTGCCATCACGGCGGTGCGCTTGCCTTTACCTTTCGCAGTAAATGTCCGCATGGCGGTCTCGACGGGCATATCCGCGCCGTTCACGTTCACGGAGTCAATGCGAAGCGACAGTACGGCTCCGCCGGCAAACCTGCCGAGCGGTTTCGCATCCACCACAGTGCCGGTGACGGTCGAGCCTCGCGGAATGGCAACAACGTTGTCGGCGATCACGTCTTTGGCAATTGTGGCCGTGAAAGTCTGGCCAGACTGGCTCAGCTTGGAGCCGAGAGCAGACCCAAGACCGACCGTTATGGTTGTTCTCGCGGGGACGATGATGGGCTTTCTTTTGGCTTCCTTGGAGCCCTTGTTCGAGCTTCGATTGTCTCCTTGATTGTTTGGAGCACTGTTGTCAGACGTCCCATTGGTGTTCGGGTTGGCATTGCCGGAGTTGTCTGTCGCTGGCTTGCTGGTGCATCCAAGACTAAAGATCAGATAAAAAGCGAGTGTCAAAAGCAGCAAGCGTGAACGCATGAGAACCTCCACTGTGGCCAATGTACCGGAAGCTGGTTGTAGGGGCAATGGTCGAGGCGAAATCGAAAGTCCATGCGCGCACGACTTTCGTTTCCTGGCGATGGCTCTTCATGTAGGCAGCGGAGAGTACTTTGTCACCTGGATCGTACTCTGTCACTTAGGAGCTGCCGAGCTCACCTGCCAGCGCGTGGCGTTTTTCGGAAACTCTTTCTCGGTCCAGGCCAGCGCAACCCAGGGCTGGACCCTGTAAAGCACGGTTTCACCCGGAATTGTGGTCAGCGGCATTTTGTACTTGGCTCGGGAGGCGGCGTCTAATTTCTTGAGCGTAGCGCGTTCGTTGTGGCTGACTTCGACTACGATCCCTTCCCGGATGACCGCATCATCGCCCGAATCCAAATGCACAGAGACGGCCGGATTTTGGGCCAAGTTGCGCGCCTTGCGGGAAGACCGGGCGGTGCCGAAATAGAAAGCGCCATCGATCCAGAATCCCCAAACCGGAATTGAATGAGGGCGGCCATCGGCACGGGTGGTGCAAATCCAATAATTGCGTGACCGCGCCAGCCGATCCTCAGCATGGCGGAAAGGGAGATACTTGGCGCGGGGCTTTAGCCGGCATAAAGCTGGGACCTGCGGCAGACCGGCGCGAATATCACGCGGCTCGCCTGCGGGCTTGGTGGCTTTCTTTTTCGCGGTGGGCATTGTGTTCCCTCAGAAACCGAGCTAGGAGGGCTACAAGCTTAACCCTGTGGATCGAGTCCGGGCAAGGTCGGGATTTCGTCGGAGGAAGAAGCGTCGCTGGGCGGCGCGGATTCCGGATCAGGGTCGACAACAGGTTCAAGTGCGGAAGAATGGTCAGGAGGCGATGATTTTTTCGGCGCCAGGAATTTCGAAGTATTTAAAAGCGGACGGCCGAGCGAGGCATTATAGCTGGTCCATGGACTCTCGAGGTCCGCTTCGCGCTCGAAATGGGCGCGCATGGCCTCCATCTTGGAGTCGAGATCGTCGAGGTAGTGCAACATCAGCGCTTCAGGAAACATGGGGAGCTTGGGAGAGCCGAAGTCATACTGGCCGTGGTGACTAATAATGAGATGCTCAAGCAGCGTCTTGAGTTCGTCAGGAAATCCTCGGACGAGAGCAATCTTGGCATGCAACATTTCCAACTCGATGACCATGTGGCCGAGCAACTGGCCCCGGGTGGTGTAAGAAAATGAGCGGTTGTAGGTGAGTTCGTGGATCTTGCCGACATCGTGAAGGAACGCGCCGCTGAGCAGGAGGTCGCGATTAATCTGGGGATAGTTGCGGCACATCAGGTCGCAGCTGCGAAACAGAGAGACAACGTGATCGAGAAGCCCTCCAATGTAGGCGTGATGGAGCGTCTTGGCGGCGGGGGCGTTGCGATACGCAGCGGCGATTTCAGGGTCAGCCATGAAAGCCTGAATGACTGACCTTAAGTGCGGGCTCCGAATAGAGGCAACAAAGTCACTCAAAGCCTGCCAGAGTTCATCAATGTTCTTGGTGGTTTTGGGGAGGTAGTCCGCGAACTCAATTTCTGATTCGCCAAGTTTTCGCAGTTTGTGGACCGTAAGCTGGAAACGATTCTTGTATTTGTTGACCAAGCCTTTGATCTTGAGAAAATCATCCTGATGGAAGGCGTTGAGGACCTCTTCCACGTTGTCCCACATTTTGGCTTCGAGATGGCCGCTGCGGTCGCCGAGGGTAAGTGCGAGGTATGGCTCACCGCTCTTCTTCGGTTTTATCTGCTTGGAAACTACGACGAAGCTGGAAGTAATGACCTTGTTTTCGTGTTGGACGCACTCGCAGATGTAGAAGTCTTTCATCAGAACCGCAATGATCTCGTAAGAATGCTGTGGACTCAGGCACGTCGCACTGGCGAACTACTTCGACTGGCTCACAACACGCCCAATTTCTTCTTCCTCTTGTTCTTCAGCTTCTTGGCGTCCGCTTCCTTGGCAGTAACAGTTTCGACGGGCTTGGTCTGATTCGGGCTGGCGCCTGTGTCAATGAATCCGGCCTTAATGTCAATGTAGGCCTCCTCCCGCAGTTTGGTGAGGTAAACGCGAAGAGCCGGCTGCAGCTTTTGATAATAGAGCGCATCCTGTAACTTAGGCAGAACGTCCTTCATGTCAGGAATACCGGCGGCCTGATGTTGATTCACTTTCAGAATTACGTAGCCCTGCTTGGTGCGGATCACGTCGGAAATGTCGCCGGCCTTCATGGCGAAAGTCTTGTCTTCGAGCTCTTTGGCAAGCGCACCACGTTTGAAGAGTCCGAGATCGCCACCCTGGGCCGCAGTGGGACCGTCGGAATATTTTTTGGCAATGTCCTCAAAACTCGCGCCCTTGCGAATTTGCTCTAGCACATCGTTTGCCTTGGCCTGAGCAGCCGCCAGGGCAGCAGCTTCGTCGTAGTTGCCGGCGGCGGCAGCGGGAGCCGGCGTGCTGGCGGAGCCGGCATTATCGGCGGTGGCCTTATCCGCTGTGGGCTTATTCTCAGCGGCGGGAGGCTTGGCGGGCGCAACCAGAATTTCGCTGAGCTGGATGGCTTCAGGCTGTTCCATCTCGCTCTTGTGCTCGTCGTAGAACTTTTGCTGTTCTTCCCTGGTAGTGGCTAGGTGCGAGCCTACTTCTTCGCCAATCACCTTTTGCGTAATGATCTGGTTGCGCAGATTCTGCTTGAAGTCCTCGTAGGAGAGGCCCTGGCCCGCGGCCGCTTTCTCCAGATCTTCCATGGTTTCAAGTTTCATTTCCTTGCGCATCTGGTCGAGCCGCTTGACGAGTTCGGTGTCGCCCGTGATGCCGAGGTCCTTGCCCTTCTCCAGCAAAAGTTGTTGATCAATCAAGTCGCGCAGGATGTCTTTCTCGCGCTGCCCGTAGACTTTGTCCGCGTTGGCGGCGTCTTGCTGCTTGACTTCCTCTTTAAGCTGATCTTTGCTACGCAGGAATTCGGAGCGAGTGATGATCTGATTATTAACGCGAGTGATGATCTCTTCGACTACTTGGGTCGCCGCCAGGGTGGATAGGAACGTCACGCCAATGAGGGAGAAGCATATTTTTTTCATAGTTTCAGGTGGGCACCACAGTTGGCCGTCGGTAGGCCGAAACCGAGAAGCCTGGAGTCATCTTACTCCTCTTATTTTACTTGGCGGAAGCACGAGCGACCAGTGGTGGAACCGAGCACCTCGCCGGCCCAGGTGGAGACAGTCAGGAGCGAGATCAGGGTCTCCGTATCAAGGCCAAAGCCGTCGCATCATCAATCACGGGTCTATGGCACATAAACTCGCCGACTGCCCTAAGAATGGAGGAACACATCTCCTCGGCGCTCGTAGACTCGTCGTCCCGCAGGCGATCCTTTACCCGCTCCAGTCCGAATTCGGGGTCTACGATTTTGTCGTCTTTTCCTTCGCATTCCACCACCCCGCGCGAAACCAACAGCAAGGCGGCGCTCCGCTCCATTGCGACGATGGGCGCTTCAGAGGTGGCATGGGAGAAAAGACCAAGCGGCAAACCGGTGGAAGCGATTTCCACGATTCCAGTGCTGTCGCGGAGAAGTCCCGAAGTGTGGCCGGCATTGCTATAGCAGAGCGTGCCCAACTTTTCGTGGTAACAGCCAAGGAATGCGGGACAGGAACGGACACCATCAGCAGCCTCCATGATGCTGCGATTGAGGGCGAGGCAAAGTTCGGTCATGGCGTCGGCCTCATTGGCTTCCGTTGGCGCGAAGAGACTCGCGCCGAGGCGGCGAAATGTCTCTTGTGCTGCGGACAAAATGGCTTGGTTATCCTCACGCCGGCCAGCCACGTCGAGCAGGCCAAACAAGATCCGTTCGGTGCTGACGCGCAGAGAGTCGTACAAGTCGCCAGCTACTCGCTTGCCGTAGAAAGCAGCTGCAATTTCGGCGTCCTCGACCTTGGGGAACTGGCCTGGGACGGGCTCCACTACTGGGGCTAGCTCGGGGGCACGAGAATGGAACAGAGAGTGCATCAGCGGCCAAGACTAATCGAAAAGTAGCATAACACCCTGAGCTGAGCAAACCTGATTGGCCCATGTGAGTGGATTTTAATTGCCGTACTTATCGGATAGGTACCTGCCCACTTCGGATTCGAGCTGGCCATAGTCGGAATGAATAGTGGCTCGTAGAGCGGCCTCGGTGGAACTACCCTGGCTGAGAAGCTGCAAGAGGCGCTGAATGTCGCCCATGCCGTAGGAATCCTGGATGTAGGAAACGGCCGCCAGGGATTCCGCATAGGCCGCATAGGCCTGCACGCCAGAGAACCGCATGAAGCTTCCTTCTAGAACATTCAGAGGGAGGTTGTGTTGTGACTGGAATAGCTGGGCCAGTTGGCGGCCATTCGCGTCGACCGTTTTGGGCTCGAGAAGCTGCGCGATTCCTTCGTGCAGCCAAGACGGGCAGCGTCCGGCAGAGAGTTGATTAATAAAAGAATGAGCCAGCTCATGCTTCAGCACATGTGCCAGTTCCGGTGTCACCGATGTAAGGCCGCTAATGGGGATGCGGAGTTTTCCATCATTGATGGCTCCGGTCCAAGAGGGAGCGCGGGTGACGTCAAAGAAAGTCTGCTCGGTATAGAGGGTCACCAAGATATTGTCACGAGGTGGCGTGCCAAGGTCGCGAACTAGATCGTCGTAGTCTGATTCCAGGGCGGTGAGAATTTGTCCGCGGAGCGTCTCCGAGGTTTGTTGGCCTTCATAGTGAAGGACAAAATGGCTACTCTCACGCTGGGCGAAGTCGGTCTCAACCGAATCCTCCCGCTGTGCCTTAGCCAAGAACTCCTGGACGGCAGAATCAGGCCGTAGTTCTATGGAGTGCTTCCATGATGCAATGGCTTCTTTTGTGCGATCGCAGGCAAACTGGGCATAACCCAGAATAGTGAAGGCATCTGGTGAATTGGGCGCTGCACGTGTGGCACGGTGGGCATAAGGCACCGCTTGTGAGGGATTACCGGTACGCACAAGCAGCGCGGCATAGTAAATGAGGATCGTCGAATTTTCCGGCTGGAAGCGGAGGGCACTCTCGAAATCGCGGCGAGCCTGGTTAATGTTTCCGTGTTCGAACTCGAACTTGCCCGCAATAAAATTTGCCGTAGCGCTCAATTCAACGTTGCCTTTACTCTCCAGCTTTGACAACACATCGGAGTCGACTTTGCCATCGTGAACTATTTTGGTGGGCAGGTCGCCTTCATTTGCCAGGCTGTCCGTGGGCGCGAACGACGGCAAGTCGCCAGCAACCTTCGCTGCGCCGGAAGAGGAACTGGCGGGAGCGCCTCCGGCTTCCACGCGCTCCACCGAAGACCTAGGAATGGCGTAGGCGTTATCGCCGATGTTGTACTCGCAGTGGTCGCCATTGTCGCGGACGCTGTCGGCGAGAATGGTCCGGCCGTTCTTCAGATGGATGGTGTCCGCACTCGCGCAGGTAGCGCCGAGTTCGATCGATACGACTAAGAGGATAGTGACACGTGCCCTCATTGAAGCGCATTCTACCAATGGCGGGCCGACCCACCCATGTGACGAAAGTAGCAATAACAATGCGCCTTGGAATCATGCTCGGGATCTGCCTGGGAATCTGCGCTCGGCCAGTTTTTGGCGTTGCCCCTCAGCCCACGCCCTCGGGCAAATCGGGAACGGCAGAGGCGCTTTACCTGCAGCTGAGCAATACGCCTCTAGATCCTGCCCGCGTCTATCAAGTCCGGGATGCGTCTTTGGATCGGGCGGCGATTCACTTCACGCTCGAAGACGGTACCATTGCTCTTACGCAAGATGTCCTTGGCCGGATCACCGGCGCCTTTTTTGAAGGCGAGGGCGAAGTGCTTCTGATTCCTCCCGATGAGGTAGAACGCAAATCCATTGGCCTGTTCACTGGCATGGCGATACTGGAAGAGCGTTTCACGTCGGCATACTTCCGCTTTAACGATGACACAGCCGCTGAACTCAAACCTGGCCTGCGAGCAGCGGACAACGCTGATGGCTTCATCAGTCGATGGGGAGATACGGCACGCACCCTGGCGCAAGCCGACGCTCTGCGATTGCTAGTAACCTTCAGCAAGATGCTGCCACTGGAGGGCAGATCTTTCAGTTCCGCGAGGCCTGCATCCGTGGATCCTCGGGATCGAATGCTGCATGCACGACTGCAGGGGGTGAAATTGGGAATCTTTGACATCCACTTCGATTCGAAGGCGGCGGAGCAGATTCAGGCGGGACAAGCGAGAGCTGCAAAGAACGGAACAGTTTATTACGACATCTGGACCTCGTTCTCGATCCATGCCGCCTCGTTGGATTCCAACGGGCAGGCCCTTCGATGGCCCAGGGAATCGCTCACGATCGCTCGAGAAGAGGGAGAACCGCGTGAGGAGTTCGCGGTTCACCGCTATGAGATCGAGGCCGAAGTCAGGCCGCCCAAACAGCTCAACGTCGAGGCGCGTCTCGAGGTCGATATCACACACCGCGGAGTACGGGCGCTGATATTCGAGTTATCCCGCTTTTTGCAGCTGCAGGTCGTGGAGGCGGATGGACAGCCGGTGGAATTCATCCACAACCCATCGATTGAGGGAACACAAATCTCGCGCCGCGGAAACGATTTGGTGGTCGTGATTTTGCCGGAACCGACACGAGCAGGGCAAAAAATCGAACTCCGGTTTGTTTACGGAGGAGAAGTTCTTGCCGAAGCCGGTAACGGCTTACTCTATGTAGGTGCGCGCGGCACCTGGTATCCCAATCGGGGGCTGGCCATGGCCGATTTCGATCTCAAGTTTCATTACCCGCGCGGCTGGACGCTGCTCGCGACGGGTAAGCCAATGACAACCTCAATCCGACCTGGCGATTTGCCGCCAGCGGGAACAATGCCGAGCATACCGGACGAACAGACGGCTCGTTGGATTTCAGAACGGCCGATCCCGGTGGCCGGATTCAATCTTGGAAGGTATACCCGCGCCACGGCCCAGGCTGGAAACGTCACGGTGGAAAGCTATGCAGCCCCAGGGGTAGAAAGAGAATTTCCCAAGGCTCCGCTACAAATTATTGAGCCTGATCCCGCGGTATCCGGCGAACTGAAAAGGCCGCAAGAAATAGTGGTGCCGGTCCCGCCGTCGCCCGCCCGCAATGCGCTGCATGTAGCGGAAGCGACGGCGCAGGCGCTGCAGTTTTATTCCCGTCGCTTCGGTCCGTTTCCCTACAGCCACCTTGCCCTCACCCAGATGCCGGGACCTGAAAGCCAGGGCTGGCCTGGGCTAGTGTTTCTTTCTTCCTACGCTTTTCTTAGCGAACAAGAGCGCGCTGACCTCCACATGGATTACTCAACAAGTATTTTGGCTCAACAAGTTCCGGCGCACGAGACAGCACACCAATGGTGGGGCGATCTGGTCACGTGGAAGAGTTATCGCGATCAGTGGATCTCCGAGGGGTTGGCTAATTACAGCTCGCTGATGATGTTACAAGAAAAAAATCCAGTGGCTTTCCATCAGATCATGGAAAGATACAGGCAAGAGTTGGTCGAGAATAAAAATGGGGAGCTTCCGAAAGATGCCGGGCCGGTAACCTTGGGAGTGCGGCTGCTGTCGTCTCACGCTCCGGAAGGATATGCAGCGATCAGTTATGGGCGCGGCACGTGGCTGTTTCACATGCTTCGTTCGATGCTGCTGGACCTTGCCGCGCAGGGTCCTGGCAGGGGCAAACATGGCCGCAACAACGCGGAAGAGCCTTTCGTGCTGGCCCTACGCAAGCTTCGTCAGCGTTTTGAAGGCAAGGCGGTCAGCACCCGTGAGCTGCTGGAGGTTTTTGCGGAGGATCTTCCGCCAGCACTGCGCTACGAGGGCAAAGCGTCGCTGGACTGGTTCTTGCAGGGTTGGATCAACGGCACAGCCCTTCCGAAGCTGCAATTAGAATCGGTCAAGTTTACGCCAAGGGGAAATGCCACCATGGTGAGCGGGACTATCTTGCAAAAAAATGCGTCCGAAGATTTAGTCACGTCAGTTCCCATCTATGCAGTGGTGTCAGGCAACGCGTCTGTATTCATCGGCCGAGTATTTGCTGATGGAACGGAATCTTCGTTTCATCTATCCGCGCCTGCCGGAACACGTAAGATCTTATTAGACCCGAAGCAAACCATCCTCACAGCTCCCAAATAGAATCACGGTCAACGGCTTGGCGAATTCATCCTTAGATTCCCCCGGTAGAAGCACGCTTGTTCACGGAATTCCATTACTCAACAATGCCGGGGGAAGCAAAATGCCGCAATCTCCGGATTAAAGATCGCGGCGCGATGCTATGGTAGCGACTTAAATAATGTTCACAGCGACAGCGGCGGAAGCAATACCGTTGGTTACGACCTGGAGTGAGCCGGCACCCAGGGCGATGGTGCACGGAATGTCGAACTGTGCGGACACAACTCTTGTTCCCGTCGATACGCCCGAGTTGAAGTTATGCGTCCGGCAATAGACCACTTTCCCGGTAGAATCCGTGATCCGTACCAGCGGGAAGTTGGTGGCGTTTTGGTTATCGTCCCCGTAGGCGGCGCCTTGCGACTTGCCACTGAACTGTCTGCCGGTGATGACATTGTTGTGCGTGCCATGGGTCAGGCGACTAGCCACGGAGGTGATGGCAGGAGCACAACCGGAGCAAGCGCTTCCCCTAGGCGTGTAGACCTCGACATCCGATGAGAAGTCGGTGAAGAGGATCTGGCCCGTAGGGAGCACGCCCATGTTGCCATAGTACGAGCTATCAACGGCGGCATTCGGTGGCCCCGGCACGGCGTGGAGGGCGGTGCCATCCCACTCGAAAAACTTAGTGCCGGTGCCGAAAACTCCCGGGCTGGTGTCAAGAAGGACGTTGCCGTCAGGCAGGAGCGAGCCCGGCCCATCGGCGATATCGAGGGAGCCGCCAAAGCTGGGCGCCGTGGTCCAGGTGTTCGTGCTGGAGTGGTAGATGGCATTGTTAGTGGTGGCGCCTGCGTAGAACACAGTGCCGTCAGGACGCAGAACCGCCGGCCCAAGTTCGTGCGACGAGGGATCTTCGAGTTGTACACCCACTGTGGGTCCAGCCGTCCAAGCTCCGGTGGACGGGGTATAGATTTCCGAGGTCGACGGACTCGCTCCGTTGTTGGCATCCACGGTCAATACTTTCCCGTTGGGAAGCAAAGTCCATCCTTCTTCGTCATTGATGTCGGCTTTGCCCGTACCGGTAGGAGTCCAGGTTGCGGTGGTGCCGGAGAGCGAAAGGAGCGCTTCATCCGTGGTACAGCAATTTGCCAACATGAATTTGCCGTTGGGCAGTACCACGCCTTGAGCATCGCCGATTGTGGTCCAACCGGGCGGTGCGGTTATGGGGACCCAGGTGTTGGAACTCGGTGTATAAAGGGCGCCCAACGTTGTCCACTCCTTATTGCATGCATTGTATTCACCGCCCATAACAATGAACTTCCCATTGGGCAGAACAGCGGAAGCGAAGTAAAGAGGGTTATACCCGCTGGGCAAAGCGCCGACTGAGTGCCAGGTCCCGTGGACGTAGCTACCTGTGCGGTCGGGGACGAGCCGGTACCAGATACCCGTGGCGGAGCAACCGGAGTTGAGCGCCAGAACGGAGCCATCCGTGAGCAGTTGGATATGCCCTACGCCAGCCGGAGGAACGTTTCTGATCTTGGTCCAGGTTCCAGCGGTGAATGGTGTTTGTGCGCTGGCAACCACAGACCAGCAACCGAAACTGAGCAGCGCGATTCCCAGCGCTCGGATTACAAATTTCATATTTTGACCTTGCATTTTTCCGGATTCCTCGAAACGTGGCTTCTGATGCGGATCTTCAAAATCACAACCACAGACGGGATTTGCTCCAGGAACTTTCCGATCGGGAAGCTCCGAAAGCCGACGAATTATACATCGGGTTAACGAAGCCTCAGCCGTGGTTACACAACTTTCACGAACTATTTTTCGGAATCACAAAAGTCAAAGGAGGGTCACAAGAAACTGCATCCCCGGCCTGGTCGACGTTGCAAAATCTTGCAATCGAACGCAGCGAAGAAGCGCAGCTTCTCGAGTGAGATCAATCTCTCGAACATTTAGTCTTTGAGCAATGGCTTGGGGCGAAACTCACGCAGCACAATCATTCTTCATCTGATACGGCTTCGTCCTTGCGGACGTCAGATTCCAAACGCACTTCCGGCAAGCTCGCGCCACGGAGTTCACGATTAAAAGCAGGTAGGTCAGTGCTCTTAAATGCGTCCCAGCGTCTAAGCACGTCCGATGAATCGCGCTCAACGGCGGTGGCAGCCTGAAGTTGTGATGCAGTGGGCTCCGCGTCGACTTGCCACACCTGGCCATACACTGTGCCGACTTCGCCGTTGACGCGTGCAAGAGTTAGTTCGGCGGACGGCGGGGCGAAGAAACCTGCCGTAGCGCCGAGGATGGCGCCGAGTTTTTTCTGAAATGCTTGAATCGAATCGCTAACTGCATTCCCATGCTGCTCGTTCATCTTTTGCAGCCGTTCACGAATCGAGCCAGCTTGCACGACGGCTTCCGAAGTCTGACTCATGAGTGAAGCCAAACGCATTTCAAACTGAAATTTCCTTTCGAGTCCCACAGCCGAGGTTTTCACTCGAGGATCCATCTTTACAATAAGCGGAGCCGAGTAGGTTATCCCATTCACGGTAAGGCGCACGTTATAGTGTCCTGGCAAAGCGGTTGGGCCGAGCGGCATCCGGGGGGTGTCGTGAGGAGTTGCGGCAATCGGATATTCATGTCTCGTGGAAACCGGAGGGGGATAGTGGAGGTCCCAGACCCAGCGGTGCATGCCGGCATCGATTGCAAGCAGTTTGGGCGTGCGTATCCAGTAGCGAGGAATTAATTGTTTTGTCAACTCTTCTTCTGTAACTTCCGGCTTATCCGCGCTCGAGAAACGGCGTACAACTTTGCCCTCAGCATCGAGGATTTCCAGCGTGACCGGGGCGGAAGACGCGCGCGCCAGATAATAGTCGATGATGGCGCCATCCGGAGGGTTCTGAGCTGCGGGCTCATCCGGCGGAAGGGGCGTGTCTGTGTTGGTATCGCGCTGCACCCGATAAGCAGGTGCCGGCTTGAACAGGTAGCCTTCGGATCGCGCCGACGATCCGGTAAGCTCCCGCAGCGGACTGATGTCGTCCAGAATCCAAAACGAGCGCCCATGAGTCGCCACGATGAGATCGCTTTCATTGATCCACAGATCGCGCATCGAGCTGTGTGGCAAATTCAACTGCAAAGACTGCCAGTGATCCCCATCATTGAACGAGACCCAAACTCCATTCTCCGTACCGGCAAACAGCAGGCCCTTGCGCATCGGATCTTCTCGCACAGTATCCACCGGGCCAACGTCCGGAAGCCCGGCGGTAATTAGCTTCCACGTTTTGCCACTGTCGTGGGTGCGGTAGATATAGGGTCGGGTGTCATCGATGCGGAATCGGCTCACCGCGGCATAGGCGGAGTCGTCATCGAAGTGCGATGCTGTGATCTGGGTAACCTTGCTCCAGGGTGTCAGCTCCGGCGGGGTAACATCGTTCCATTTCTTTCCGCCATCGCTGGTCAGCCAGATCAAACCGTCGTCGGTGCCTGCCCACAGAGTGTCAGGTCTCTTAAATGACGGGCTGAGCGCATAAATGACGCCCCGTTGTTTGTCGGCGCCCTTGGGGATGAGAGTGCCTACGCTGGCGGGAGCGCCTGGGTTTTCGCGAGTCAGGTCGGAGCTGATGGGTTGCCAGGAATTTCCGCCATCCGTGGTCTTGAACAGAAAATTGGTGGCGTAGTAAAGCGTACGCGGATCCAGCGGAGAGAAGATCAGGGGCTCGGTCCGATCTGCGCGGTACTTGGCATCGCGCACCGGGATGGGTGTGACGTTCTGCACCTGGCCCGTTGACCAATGGAACTTAGAGACTTCGCTCCGGCCGCCTCCGTAGATCACGTCAGGGTCCAGCGGATCGGGCGCGACATATCCATATTCAATGACACCGACCGGATGCCAATCGCGAAATGTAATCTCTCCGTCGTTGCCGCGACTGGAGATGCAGACAGAGCCACTCTCCTGCTGTCCTCCGCAAACGCGATAAGGGAAAGTATTGGTGACTGCGACGTGATAGATCTGCGCCGTGGGCTGGTTATACCAGGAACTCCACGTCGACCCGCCGTTCACCGTCACAAGAGCTCCTTGATCGCTGACCAGAAGAATGATGTTGGGATGATTGGGGTTGATCCATAGGTTTTGATAGTCGTCACCCCCCGGTGCGCCCCGGAAGCTGGTCCAGGTCTTGCCGCCATCAGTGGACTTCATGGTCACAGTGCTCGCGCTGTAAACGATGTCGGGATTCTTAGGGTCCACCTTGGGAACGGGAAGATCGCCACCGCCGATGCGCCCTGCGGGGCGGGGATCATCGGTCACGCGCGCCCAACTCTCGCCGGAATCCTCGGACCGGTAAACTCCAAGGGTGCCAGCGCCGGTTGCTAAGGTTGCGTAGAGGCGATGCGCATCGCTGGGAGCGATGGCTACATAAATTTGCGAGAGATCAGTAGGCAGGCCTTTGGTGAGTGCATGCCACGTATTACCTCCGTCAGTCGATTTGAAAAGCCCGCCCGCCGTTCCTTGGAACACGTTATTGTCCTCCCAAGGACCCTCACGCGCTTCCCAGAGCGAGGCATAAACAACTTCCGGATTTGACGGATCGATTTCTACATCCCAGCCGCCGGTGTTCTCGTTCTTGTAAATCAGTTTTTGCCAGGTTTGACCGCCATCGCTGGAACGGAAAATGCCACGCTCTTCGCTAGGCCCGTAGGGATGGCCAAGCACAGCGGCAAATATGCGGTTTGGATCACGCGGGTCAACGGCTAGCGCGGGAATCTGCTGGCCGTCGCGCAGGCCGAGGTGAGTCCAGGTCTTGCCGGCATCCGTGGACTTATAGATTCCATCGCCGACAGAAAGGTCCGGACGGTGCAGTCCTTCGCCGCTGGCTACATAAATGATATTGGCGTCGGAAGGGGCAACTGCGATGGCGCCTATGGACTGCGTGGGCTGGTTATCGAAGATCGGTTCCCATGTCCGGCCGTAGTCATCCGACTTCCAGACACCTCCGTTTACCTGGCCGACGTAGAACAAGTTGGGCTGGTTCGGAACTCCAGCCGCGGCGCGAGTGCGTCCACCGCGAAAGGGCCCGATCATGCGCCACCTCAGGTCTTGATACGTGTTCTCGGGAATTTGCTGTGCGCTGCCAGGAACTGCGGACAAGAAAGCGAAGATGCAAACCACCCCCTCTAGGACCCCATGGAATCGGATCACGTGCCCCCTCCGACGGGTAGAAACCAAAGCACACAGAATAAACTATCGGCACAATAATTCCGAATGCGCAATGCTGTAACCAGGAAGGTTCGAGCAGGAAGAATTCATTTTGAACCGCTTTGGGCACGGGGTTTAAGATGACTGAGCCTCTTTTTTCCCAAACCATGAATCACCACCGTTTGAAGTTACTTCGCCGGTTTGTGTTCTCACGCATTCGCTCAGTGACCGTAATCACTGTTTGCCTGTGTGCAGTTGATCAGACGCACGCCGCGGGCTCGGCGAAGCCGTCGCAAGATGCGGGCCTCAAGCCCATCTTGCAATATATTTCCTCGGCGTGGGACACGCTGACGCGGTCGATGACTGACTGCCAAAGCATTGTCGATCCTAAGATCAAAGCGCCTCCCGTGTTATACCTGCCTGCCAATTTCGAGGCCCCGGCAGCCGTGCAAAAGCTTTCGACCGAATGCAAGGTACGAATCGAGCATCTACCGATGGAAATCCATCATTTGGGGGAAATCGATAGCGGCAAGATTCAGCCGCACGGGCTGCTTTATTTGGAGCACAAGTACGTAGTTCCAGGAGGCCGCTTCAATGAAATGTATGGCTGGGATAGCTACTTTATTATTCGTGGCCTGCTGCGTGAAGGGCGCGTAGAGCTGGCCCGGGGCATGGTGGATAATTTCTTTTTTGAGATCGAGCATTACGGCGCGATGCTCAACGCCAACCGAACTTACTATCTGACTCGCTCCCAGCCTCCCTTTCTGAGCTCGATGTTCGTCGAGGTCTATGATGCCATGCAGAAAGGCGGCCACACCGACACCGCCTGGCTGGCGAAAGCCTATGCGGACCTGGAGAAAGATTATGCGATGTGGACGCACGAGCCGCATCTGGCGGGGCAAACCGGGTTGTCGCGTTACTACGATTTCGGCGAGGGACCACCGGCCGAGGCGGTTCAGGATGAGAGCGGTTTTTACCGTAAGGTGGCGATGTACTTCTTGCTGAATCGGTCGCAAGCCGAGGATTACATCGTTGCAAGCAAACCGGGGCAGACGCAGCTGGTGGCTGGCGCAAGCTATTCACTCGAGGTGTGCGATGTTTCGCGCACTATGGCGCAGCCGGAATGCGAAAAACACCGCGAGTTCAAACTCAGCTCCGATTATTACAAGGGTGACCGCTCCATGCGGGAGTCGGGATTTGATGTTAGCTTTCGCTTCGGTCCCTTTGGTTCAGCGACTCACCACTACGCTCCCGACTGCCTGAACAGCCTGCTCTATAAAACTGAGAAAGACATGGAGCAGATCAGCAAGTGGCTTGGTCACCGGGCCGACGCTGAAAGATGGGCAAAGCGGGCAGAGGAGCGCAAGAGATTGATCACTCACTACCTCTGGAGTGGCGAGCGCGGATTCTTCACCGACCTCAACTTTCAGACCCTGCAAAAATCTTCGTATGAATACGCAACCATGTTCTATCCGCTTTGGGCGGGGCTGGCCACACCCGAGCAGGCGAAAGCGGTTGTCAGCAATCTGAAGGGTTTTGAGCAGCCGGGCGGTCTGCCCATGAGCACGGAGGATACCGGGGCGCAATGGGACTTGCCCTATGGTTGGGGAAACATCGAGATGTTGGCCATCGACGGCCTGCGCCGTTACGGCTACAACGCCGATGCGGATCGTGTGTCGTATGAATTTCTGTCGATGGTGGCGGAGAACTTCCGGCGTGACGGCAACATTCGGGAGAAGTACAACGTGGTCACGCGCTCTTCCGAAGCCCATGTGGAACTGGGCTATCAGATGAATGTGGTCGGCTTCGGCTGGACGAATGCCGCATTTATCGAACTGCTGCACGGACTGCCGAAAGAAATGGTCGAGCGTTTGGAGAGAGAACAGAACCAACCACTGTCGACGCCTGCGAAGTAAAACCTGGCGAAACATTTTTTCAGTGTTCAGCTAACTAATTTCGGACAGCATTTCTTCCGTTCCGCCTGGCTTCAAAACCGGCATGGCCCCAGCTTCACTCGCGACCCACGCGCCAATTCGATTAGCAACAGCATTCATGTGTTCAAGCGATGATCGACGAAGAAATTCATGGACCAAGGCGGCGGTAAACGCGTCTCCAGCCCCGATCGTGTCTGCGACCTTAACGGGAAAACCTGGATGCTGGCAGCAAGCGTCTCTCCCGACCAGCAGGCTACCGGCCGGTCCTCGGGTGACGCAAACCAGTTCGAGGTCATAGAGCGAAAGCAGTCGCTGGGCTGAGGCTTCGATGTCGTGAGGCTCAAACCCTAACAATTGCATGACTCGCGGCACTTCGTCGTGATTTAGCTTAGCGATCCTCGCACGCTGCATCGAGTTTGAGAGAATTTCCTTGGTGTAGAAATTCTGCCTCAGATTGACGTCGAAAACCCGCAACGCCTGTGCGCGTGTCGCATCCAGAAAGCGACAAATGGTGGATCGGCTGACGGCGGAGCGCTGCGCCAGCGATCCGAAGCAGACCGCATCCGCTTGTTCGGCCAGCGTCTGCCACTGAGCCGTCCATTCGAGAAAGTCCCAGGCAACCGGGACACAGATTTCAAAGCTTGGCTGCCCGGTGCTGTCCACTTTTACCTTCACCTTGCCGGTCGGGTGATAGGTGTCGCGCTGGATGAAAGTAGTAGAAACTCCGAGCTGTTTCAGCCGCCGGATGGCTTGGTCTCCGAGGTCATCGCTACCCACGCAGCTGGCGGCGATCCCTTCGTCGCCTAACAGTGTGGTGATGTAGGCGAAATTGGCAGGTGCACCGCCAAGTTGCTTTCCCGCCGGCAGCAAATCCCAGAGCAGCTCCCCGAGGCCGACGATCTTGAAGGGTTCGGCTTTCATCATGTTGGGAGACTTTGAAGCCGGCCCATCCTATTCTTAGTTAGTCCGGCTTGGCTCCGTTCACGGCCGCGAATCTGGTTGCGTTTGCAGCTGCTCGGCCAATTTCAGTTCAGTTTCGGCTTCTTCTTTCTTGCCCATGTCGCGATAAGCCTGGCCGAGAAGGTGGTGAGTCATGGCATTATTTGGGTCCATCGTCGCCGCTTTCTGCAGCGCTCGGACAGCCAACTGGAACTCGCCCTTTTTCGCCAACACTTTGCCCATCAGGATGAAAGGGCCGGTAGAAGTGGCATCGAGCCAGATAGAGCGCTGTAGAAGCCTCTCGGCGTCTTCGAACTTCTGAATGCGGGAATAGGCGTCGGCCAGCTTGTAATACGTGGCAGCATCGCCGGGATTGATGGCAAGTTCTTTCTGGAATTCCGCAACGGCTTCGGGAATTCGTGACTTGTAGAGATACAACTCACCTAACAGGAAGTGGGCCAAAGGAAGTTTGGGATCGAGCGTCACGGCTTTTTGCCCGTATTCTTCGGCGATTGGATCAAATTCCTGACGGAATAACATGCGAGCGGTGAACAGATAGCTTGCGGCGGAGTCGGGCGGCACATCGAACATTCTTGCGAAGGCTTTGCGCGCGTTTGGATAGTCTTTCGTCTGGATGTAGCAGATGCCGAGAATGTAGGAGGCATCGACGTTGGCGCGCGGAAACCAGGCTTGCACTTTTTCAAGCAGCGGGATGGCCTGCCCCGGATATCCATTCAAGTAGTAAGAGAGGCCGAGCAGCTGTGTCGCCTCGCCATTGTTGGGATCGGAGGCCACTGCTTTCTTCAAGAATCCAACCGCCTTCACATAATCGCTCTTCTTGTAATAAGCCGTCCCGAGTTCCAGGTCGAGGCCCTTCAAGTCTGGACTACTGGCTTCGAGAGCATGCAACTCTGTGATCGCCTCTTCGACCTTGCCCTGCTGCATCAAATCACGCGCGTGGGAGAAATCAAATGTCGCAGACTGGGCCCCTTGTGAAGATTGGGCGGAAGGCTGATCCACTGCTACAATTTGCTGCCCGCATCCAAGCGCGCTGCACGTCCAGAGGAGCGTCAAAAGCCAAACGCCGCGACCAGGGAATGACTGTTGCATTAATTTCGCCAGACAATTACAGCACAAGAGCATCGAGTAACGGCGTGCAAGTAATACAGCGCAGCCATCAAGTCTACCTGGGACGCCAACGAAGCTGGGTGGCGCAGTCGAGTTCCCACGCGGCTTCCTGAGTATTGCCCTGCTGTCCCAGAGCTTGAGCCAGCTGGGAGTGAGAGGGGGCGTACTGGTCGGCCATCTTGATCGCCGCCCGAAACTGCGCAATGGCACCCTCCACGTCTCCCGCAGAAAGCAGCCGCTTCCAAGATTCCCCTGCTGCGCGAGAATATCTGCCAGATCCAACCGGGCGTCTGCAAGGTCATGCCTTTAGCCCTAGTGCGGCCTTGAGCTGACTAACCGCGGCATCCAGTTCTGCCTGCCGTGCCAGGACCCAGCCCCGGGCGGGCTGCGGCTCAGCATCTGCGGGCGAGCGGCGAACCGCCTCTTCGAAATCGGCGCGAGCCGCCTTTCTGGAGTGCCTGCTGTCCGCGCTGGTAGGCTAGCCGCGCCGCTGACCGGCCAGGGAATTGGGTCTGCCCCCACGCTCCGCAGCGCGAGATCAGCATCGCAGCTAGGAGGTAACCGGCAAGAGTGGACCAGCGATGGGACACAGTAATTTCGGCAAGCGAGGTGCTTCTAGTCATGAATTATAACCAATGCCACTGCCGAGCTACTGATCATTCCGTGACCGCTTTGGCCGCGGCAGGCGGCGCGGCGCTTACGCCAGCGTTTTGCGAGTGGCTTCCCCTGACCCCAAAGCAAATGCATGCTCTTTTGGATGGAGAAGATTGGGCGAGGGGCTAGGGATGCGAATTCTGCTGCATCTGCAGTTGCTCAGCCAACCTCGACTCGTTCTCTGATTCTTCTTTCTAGCCCATATCCCTGTATGTCTGGCCCAAAAGATGACGACGCGATTGCCATTCATTTCCTTATGGTGTCTTGCGTCCCGGACAGACGAAAAGAGGGAATCCCGTAGGACTCCCTCTGAAAGATTGCCACGCGCCCAACTCTAGAAGTTGAGGCGCAGCGCGAACTGCAGGGCTCGCATGCTGGTTCCACCTTCAATGTCCGTTATCTTGCCGTTGGTCTTGGTCGGATCAGAATTCCCGCAGTCAACGCAAGGGTTCGCACCGTTATTTCCGCTGAACGCGTATACGGGGTGATTGAACACATTAAACGCATCCATGCGGAACTGAGCTTTGACGCGCTCTCCGATGGGAATGTTCTTCGTTACCGACAGATCCGAATAGAAACCCCGCGGCCCACGGAAGGAGTTGTAACCAATGTTGCCCAACGTCCCCACGCCGGGCAGTGCGAAACCACTGGAAGGACCGCTAACCAAAAGGGAGTTCCCGGACGGATCAGCCAACGGCGTGAAGTAGACTATCTGATGCGTGACAGAATTGAGCGAGCCCACTCCAGTGTGGAACGAGCCAGGTCCCTTGTTCGGCCGGCAAATGCCTACGTCTTCCTCGGAGCCGCACTCACTCGTACTGGGAGTCCACGGCAGGCCGCCGCTCCAGTTGGTGGTGTTGGTCAACTGATATCCGCCCACCAGATAGTTCATAACCCGGCCGGAATTACTGAGAAACGCTTTGCCTTTGCCGAATGGCAGTTCATAAACCGTGTTGACCACGAATACGTGATTGCGAACGAAATCGTTGGGTCCGTATGCAACCGGATGACTGATGGCATAGTAGTTGTTATTGTAGGCATTGGCGCGAGCGTAGGTGTAGTGCGCTATGAACTGAAGACCCTGGTTGAAGCGCTTGTCCACCTTCATTTCTAACGCATTGTAGCTGCTGCTGGCGTCATTGCCGTAGTAGTTGCCTAGACTATCGGGGAGTCGGGTGCAGGAACCAAGGGGAGTGACCCCGGGGGTTCCGGGGGCGACTGTGAAAGCAGGATCACACAGCGGCCGGCGCAAACTCGAATTGGCTTTTGTCCCGTACAAAAACATGGACAACGGGTTCACATCATAGTTCGGGCCGTCACCTGAGAATCCATGGGACCCTTTATTGCCTACGTAAGCGATTTCAGCTGAAATGGTATTGGTGACTTGGCGTTGAACGGTAAGGTTCCACGCGTCGAGCGTCGGAAGAACTTGCTTGATGGGACGAATGTGCACTCCCCCGTCTTGCCCGCCCAAGCTAGCAAAGGTAATTTGTCCATTGGATGGGATCGCGGGAAAGACAGCAGCAACGGGTCCCTGCGCAAGAGTAAAGGCTGGAATATCATTCCCGGTAGCGGCGCCCGCAGTCAAGGAACCCGCATCAATGTTCTGCTTGATGAGCACCGGGAGGTTTTGAGTCACGGTGTGTCCGAAATTCGATCCGAACACTCCGATGTCGTAGCTGCGCCCGTATCCCATGCGCACTACTGTCTTCGGAGTGAGCTGATAAGCGATTCCGAGGCGTGGCGCGAAAGCGTGGAGGGAATTCTTGACATTACCGTTCAAACCGTAGCCCTCTCCCGCCACCCGGATGACGCCGGTGCCGTTGTTGTCAACGATGTTTGCGAACCCTCCGTAGTCTTTGGCAAGCACCGACTCAGGAGTATAGATCTCCCAGCGTAAGCCGTAGTTCACGGTCAGCTTCGAGGTTACTCGATAAGTGTCTTGCCCATAAAAGAACAAGCGTTTCTGCCGTTCCGCAGCGTTGTTGATGTTGGTCAGGGCTGGATTGGTGACGTAGCGCGATAGCGACGAAACATCCCCTAGCAGAAACGACGCCAAGTCCAAGCCGCCGGTCGGCACATTCGCGGGCAAGGTCTGATTCGAGGTTTCTTGCGGGCTAAAGTTGTATTCACCGGTGCGGTTGTTATCGCTGGGAATACGCAAATTTCTAGCATAGCGTACGTCCGCTCCGAATTTGAAGATGTGGTTGCCTTTTGTCTTGGTCCAGTTGTTGACGAACTGGAATTGATCTTCCTTCTCAGTCAAGGGGCAGTTGCAGCGGCCGACGCCGAGGCCATCCCCGAAGCTCGAGATAGCTTCTGTTCCTCCATTGTTGGGGGCACCGCCTTCACCCACTGAGGGGTCAGCCCCAAGCAGGAATTCGCCCAAGCCAGCGGTCTTCGGATCGCTGGTGTTCGCGTTGGGAATTCCGAACGCGGTCATGGGCGTACCGCCGTCCGCCTTCTTGGTCTGCGGATTGTACTTGAACCAGCCAAAGCGGAAATCGGTGAGCAGTGACGCGCTTAACGTCTTCGTGAAGCCGGTTGCCAAGCTGTAGTTATGCGTGATCGAACTGCCCGACAGACCGAGCAATCCGGAGCCCGGCCCCCCGAGCGGACCCAAGACTCCTTTGCCCGAAAGACTGAAATAGTCGAGGCTGAACCGCCCGAAAACATTCAAAGTCGAACTGGCAGCGAAGTCAATTCGCGTATCGAAGCTATTCTGACTGAAGGGGCCAGATCCAGAGCCCAGGAAGTTGTTGCTTATGCCCGGCGTTGAGGGGGTAGGGAACAAAGCCATGATAGCTCCCGCCTGCGGTGACACTACGCTGGTAGCGGGATGACCCACTGACAGGGCTGCGGCGGCGTTCATTGGAATCCAATTCGGCTCTGCTGCACAACCAGCCGGACCACAGAACTGTACTCGGGGGCCGCCGTTGCCCACGCCCGGCGTACCGGTGTTCGGATCGTAAATTACACCGTTACCGCCAGTCCCCAGATACTCGCTCAAATTGCAAAAACCGGGGCTGGAGCTGCTTGCGTTCGTCGCGGGGTTGCACGTGCTCTGCGCCAGGGCAGTTGGAATCGCCAACTGATTGGTTATTCCGCTGGTCTGGCGAGTCCCCTGATAATCGCCGAAGAAGAACAGCTTGTTCTTGATGACGGGACCGCCAATTGATCCACCGAACTGCTGCCAACGTGCTCGCGGGATGAACCGGCCGGTGATCTTGTCCCGTTGAAATTGCGTAAACGGGTCGCGCGCCTGGTTGGCATCGGACCGGCGAAACCAGAATGCGCTGCCATGGATTTCGTTGCTGCCCGACTTCGTCTGGGCGGTCACAACGCCCGCTACCGCCTTGCCAAATTCGGCGTCGTAGTTCTGGAGCGCGACCTTAGTCTCGGTCACCGCATCCAAATTGGGGTTCACCACGATAATGCCAAGAATCGGATCTTGGTTATCAGTACCGTCCAGTTCGTACGCCGTTCCGCTGAAGTGCTGCCCTTGAACAAAAATCTGTTGGCTGCCTTGCGGATTCTCGGTGGCGGCGTGGCCCCATGAAAGCTTCTGGGTACCTGGAGACAGCAGTTCGAAACTGGTGAAGTTTCGATTCAAAATCGGCAGATCCTCGACGTACTTCGAGTTGAATTCGACTGCCACGTCGGAGCGGTCAGTCTTCAGCTGCGGGGCTTCAGCGGTTACTTCGACCTGCTCGCTAGTCGAGCCGACTTGAAACTGGCCGTCGACGTTAGCGGCGGAGTCAGCGTTGACGATGATATCTTTGAACTGGAGGACCTTGAAGCCTTGACCCTCGACCCGCACGCTGTAGACGTCGGGGATCAGGTGCGTAACGGAGTAATTTCCACTCTCATTGGTGGTCGCTTCGACAGAGATATTCTTGGTCTGGCTAGTGACCGTGACCTTTACATTGGCCACAGCTGCCCCGGAAGGATCCGTTACTGTCCCGATGATGCTGCCGTAGACGGCCTGAGCTGAAGCTGTCGGCGTCCAGAGGCCACAAAGGAGTCCGAGTGTCGTAACCACTGCCAAGACTAACTTCTTCATCACAGTTTCCTCCTGAGAAAGACCCGCAAGAAACAGGCTTGCCCCAAATCGCTGAACTGGCACCCACAGAAAAACCCTGCACGTTCTAGTGCAAAACCACTATCCGGTTAAGTTTCACTAGGTTTCATACCGTTACGGGTGCAAAGTGCTATCCTTGCTAGAACATACATACCCTGTTACTTTCTTGTTAAATGGCCTCGACGCCCACCCACGCCGTTGCTCGGGATCAACGCTCCCAACAAATAGATAGACTTACTAATAGTCATAGCCTGCGCGGGTCTGAGTCACTGTGCAAGCTGCTTCGCTACCTTGCCGAACGCTCCTCGGATCACCGCACCGATCATCACGTTGCGACGGTGAAGGAATATCAGATTGCGACCGAAGTGTTTGGCCGGTCGGCTGGCTTCGATCCACAGGCGGACTCGACTGTACGAGTACAGGCCGGACGCCTGCGGGTAAAGTTGGCCGACTATTACGCCACTGAGGGGATAGACGATCCGATTATCGTGGAGCTGCCGAAAGGATCGTATGTTCTTTCCTTCCGGACACGAACTGCGTCTGTTCCTTCGCTGCACGTAGCAGATGCGAGCCATGCGGAGCGAGAACAGAAGCACTCCGTTGTAGAACCGTCGAACCGGGGTTGGGCTATCAGCGTGCTTGTGCTCTCAGTGTTGCTGGCGGCGTCTCTGGTCGGAAGCGCCGCGTTGCTGGCGACTAGGGCTAAGACTACAGCAAGCGTCAGCGTTAAGGAGCCGGTTCCACTCGCCTATCAGATTTTCTGGAACCGCTTCGTGACCGCTCCACAGCCGCCGTGGGTGATTTTCAGCAACGCCAACTTTGTGGGACGTCCGCAGACGAACATGCATTACTTCAACCCGTCCACCGATTCGCGCGAGGCGATTCTCGATCATTACACCGGGGTCGGTGAGGTCCTGGCGATCCACGAACTGGACCGGGTTTTCGGCCTCCTCAACCGCCAACTTCGGGTGAAGCGCGGGGCACTGTTTTCCCTGGATGATGTCAGGAACAACGATCTGATCTTCATCGGCTCCCCTGCGGAGAATCTGACCCTGCTGGAGATCCCAGGAACGCAGGAATTCGTTTTTCAGCGAGTGAATTCCGGGCCTCGCATGGGAGACATGGAGGTGATTAACGTGCATCCGGCGGCCGGAGAGTCGCAGGCCTTCTTGGCAAGCCCCACCAGCCAGTCGGTCATCGAGGATTACGCGATCGTCGGCCTGGTGCCAGGATTGGATCCCACACGTTCGATGTTGATCCTGGCGGGAACCACCACTGTCGGCACGCAGGCAGCGGCGGAGTATGTTTGCCGCCAGGATTCCCTAGCGGAGTTGTTGCAACGTTTGGGTGTTTCGACCCCGGGCGAGCTGAAACCCTTCGAAGCTCTTCTGCGAGTCAAAGTTACACACGGGGTTCCCGTGAAAGCGGATCTGCTGGCCGTGCGCACCCAAGGCCATTAGCAGGCTGGAACAAGATTCATCGTGCCGGCGGCGTCAGACGTGGGTCCAGCTCCGCTGCTTTCTGAAATTCTTTTGCGCTTTCTTCCTTCTCGCCTTTCTGAGTTAAAGCCAGGCCGAGTTGGTAATGGGCGGATGCGAGGGTTGGCATCGCGGCTATCGCGGCACGAAACTGCGATATTGCACCTTCAAGGTCCCCGACCCCCAGCAACCTGCGCCCGGAGTTGGTGGCGAAAGTGGCTGCCTGCTGGTTAGTCTTTTGCTTACTGATTTCGGCCCCCGCTTTGCTTTCAGCGGCTGCACCTGAGGTATCACCGAGTTGGCGAAGAACCGCAGCCAGCGTGGTGTGGGCACCGGCGAAATCTGGCTGCAAGCGAATTGCTTGGCGGAGAGCATCGGCGGCATCGGGCAGCTTATCCATTTGCTTCAGGACTGTACCCAGGGTGTAGTAGGCCTCGGCGTAATCTGGCTGGTTCTGAATTGCGAGTTGTAATTGTTCGGTGGCGGCTGGAAAGTCTCCGGATTGCCACAAGGTGACGCCGAGGCTGTAGTGAGCGTCCGCCAACTTCGGATCGCGGCGGAGGGATTCTTTCCACTCGGCGATCGCGGCCGGCAAATCATCCTTCAACTTTAAGGCGAGAGCCAGATCGTAATGCAGGCTGGCTTTTTCCGGGTCGAGCTTCAGTGCTGCACGGAACTCGCGGATCGCGGCGTCAAAATCCGCTTTCTGAAGGTACGCAGTGCCAAGATTTTGCCGAAACCCACCATCTTCCGGGCGAAGTTTGATGGCAGTTTGAAATTCTTTAATGGCTACGTCGCCCTCGCCGTGCTGTAGCAATGCCAGGCCCAGATTGTTGTGGGCCTCGGGATCTTCAGGGGTGAGCTCGACCGCTTTCCTGAAAGCAGCTATGGCAGGTTCGGGATCGCCACGCCGCTGTAACAAGACTCCCAAGCGCGTTTGTAGCTCCGCTAGATCAGGCTTGAGGGTAGTGGCGCGTTCATACGAACGCAGGGTCTCGTCTGGATCTTGTACTTCCAGTGTTTTACCGCGGTAGAACCAGGCGGCGGCATCCTTGGGGTCGAGCTGTAGAGCCTGATCAAGGGCCTGCAGTGCCTTCTTTTGCTCTCCCAGATTCGAGAGTGTGACGCCGAGATGGAAAAATGCAGGCTCATACTTGGCATCAATTTTTATGGCCTGGCGGAATTCTTCTTCGGCGTCCGCGAACTCCGATTTCTGTGCCCATAGTGAACCCAACTCGTCGTGTAATTCAGCTTGCTGGGGCGCAAGGCGAACCGCCTCTTTCAATTCTTCGATGGCCTCTTCGGTCTTTTGCTGCGCGCTAAGAGCGCGCCCCAGAGCCCGATGAGCCTCCGGTTGTTTCGGTGCCAGCTGGACGGCCACACGAAACTCGGCGATGGCGTCATCCCTCTGTCCGTTGCTTTCTAACGCTTGCGCCAAATAGGCATGGGCCACGGGCAGTGTCGGCTTGAGCTTGGTAACCGTTCGGAAGCGAGGGATGGCTCCTTGAACGTCGCCCTGCTGCAGCATTACCTGACCGAGCATGTTCTGCGCGTCGGCGCTTCGGGGAGTTAATTTAACCGCCTTCTCGAACGCCGCACGAGCGGCCGGAAGGTCGCCTTTCTGCATGGCGGAGAGGCCCCGCTGATACTCCGAGGAACCGGTGGTGGCTGGCGGCGTTGACTGACAAACAGCCACAGCAGACAGAATTGCGATAATCAGTGAGATGGCGGAGAATCGAAGCGCGCGCAGCAAGGACAGTCTTGTCGGAAGAGCGCGCCTTTTTTCCGAGGCGGATTGGGGTTTGGCACTCAGCTCCGGCATCTCTTCGATCTTTAATGAATCTTGACAGTGTGCTGAGAACATTCCAGTCAAAGGCGCCATGATCAAAACCATCCGCAGCAGTGCCTGGTTCGGTGTTCTGCCGTTGTTTGTTGCCCTGGCTTCTCAGAATAGCGCAAACCCGGCGTCCGGAGTTTGGCGTCGAATCTTAGAGACCCCGATCATTTCTCCGCGCGGGAACGGATGGGAGTCAGCGGGAACGTTTAATCCCGCGGTGATTGAGCGTGACGGAAAAATCGTCATGCTTTACCGGGCACAAGATGGGAAGGGCACATCGCGCCTCGGCTATGGCGAAAGCAGCGATGGCATTGGTTTCTCGCGTCGAGCCGAACCGGTTTTTGTGCCGACAGAGGAGTACGAAAAGGAAGGCGGGGTCGAGGATCCTCGCCTGGTAAAGTTCGGTGACACTTACTACCTGACCTACACCGGCTACAACAAAAAAGATGCGCAGCTTTCACTCGCGACCTCGAAAGACCTCATGCGCTGGGAACGGAAAGGCGTGATCTTGCCAGCGTATAAGGGGCGTTGGAATGTGCGCTGGACGAAGTCAGGGGCGATTGTGCCGCAAACGATCGGCGGGAAATATTGGATGTATTTTCTGGGGACCAGTGCCGACAACAAGGATCAGGCCGGACTGGCGTATTCCACCGACCTGATCCATTGGACTGAAGCCGCTGACCTGCCCGTTTTGCCCGTGCGCCCAGGACAATTTGATTCCCGCGTCGCTGAACCGGGACCTGCGCCCATCGTGACAGAAAAAGGGATCGTTCTGATTTACAACGGCGCCGACGACAAACTGGTCTATCGAACGGGAATTGCGATTTTTGATCTCAAAGATCCGAGGCGGCTGATTTGGCGTAGCGATGCGCCTGTCTTCGCTGTGGATAAGGAGTGGGAAAAAGTTGGGCAGGTTCCGAATGTGGTTTTTGTGGAAGGCATGATACGCCGGGGTGATCGCTATTTGCTGTACTACGGAGGTGCGGACAAGTACATTGGCGTCGCCGAAGCATCGATCCTGCCCTAGCCGACTGTTTTTGCGACGCATTGAGTGGTGGCCGATCTTGTCGCCTGCCTTGACCGATGCCGGATGCGACCCTAACATTCAAACTAGACCATGCCTCCAATTTGCTTTTCTCCCCGCCGCTGTCAGCCCATCCCCCGATTGCGCTGTGCCCTGGTCCTGCTTTTGTCCGCTATGTTTTGTCACGGACAAGCCCCCAAAACTCCAGTGATCACGGCGCCTCGCCCGATCGCCAACTTTACCGACATCGCCGAAAAAGCCGGGCTGACCATCGAGAACGTCTTTGGCGGCGTCGACACCAAGAAGTACATCATCGAAACCACCGGTACCGGGGTTGCGATTTTTGATTACGACAACGATGGCTGGCCCGATATTTTCATCGTGAATGGCACAAAGCTCGAGGGATTTCCGTCCGGTAAGGGCCCGAGCAACCACTTATATCGCAACAATCACGACGGAACATTTAGCGACGTGACGGAAATCGCGGGCCTCTCCGCCACTGGTTGGGGCCAGGGAGTTTGCGTTGGAGACTACGACAATGACGGATGGGAAGATCTCTACGTCACGTATTACGGGAAGAACCGGCTGTACCACAACCAACAAGGAGTATTCGCCGAGGTGGGGGAGAGAGCTGGAGTGGCGGGTAGCGGTAAGGCGTGGGGAACGGGCTGCGGGTTCGTCGATTACGACCGCGACGGCCGGCTCGACCTGATGGTGGCTAACTATGTGGACTTCGATCTGACCACGGCTCCGGCACCGGGCGAGAGGGCAACCTGCATCTGGAAGGGGGTTGCTGTGATGTGCGGCCCACGCGGATTGCCCGCAGCGAAGAACATTCTCTATCACAACCGTGGCGATGGCACGTTCGAAGATGTCACCACCAAGGCCCACATCGATCGCACCGACGGTCATTACGCCTTCAGCGTTTCCACGTTGGACTTCGATGAAGATGGCTGGCCGGACATTTACGTGGCCTGCGACAGCACTCCCAGCATTCTTTATCGCAACCATCACGACGGAACTTTCACCGACGTCGCCGTGACGGCGGGCGCGGCCTTTAATGAAGATGGGCGTGAGCAGGCAGGCATGGGGTCCACGATCGCGGACTTCAATGGCGATGGCCACCTGGACATCTTCAAAACAAATTTTTCGGACGACACTTCAACTCTGTACCGCAACAACGGTGACGGCACCTTTACCGATGCGACTTCGGCCGCAGGCCTCGGGCTATATACCCAGTATCTGGGCTGGGGAACGATGTTTCTCGACTTCGATAACGATGGCTGGCCCGATCTCATCCTGGTGAACGGCCACGTGTATCCCGAAGTGGACAGCCAGCATTTGGGTAGCAGCTATAAGGAGCCCCGCATTCTTTATCACAACAACGGCGATGGAACTTTCAGCGATGTTTCTTCGTCGGCGGGATCGGGTATTACCGCGGCGGCGTCTTCGCGCGGGCTGGCGGTTGGAGATTTATGGAATGACGGCAGAATCTCCGCCGTCGTCAGCAATATGAACGCTCCGCCCAGCCTGCTGGTAAATCAGCTTCGAAGTTCCAACCATTGGATCGCTATCCGCGCCGCGGGAAGCAAATCGAATCGCGACGGAATTGGTGCGCGCATTCGCCTGAAGACGGGGACACGCCTCCTAGTGGACGAGGTGCGCAGTGGTTCCAGCTACGATTCCAACAGCGACATGAGGGTTCACTTTGGTTTGGGCGCGTCCGCCAAGATCGATTGGGTGGAAGTTCGCTGGCCCAGTGGCATGGTGGAGCGATTTGTGAACTTGCCGGTGGATCGAATCCACATGGTGAAGGAAGGCTCAGGCGAGGCGATACCAGCAGAATCGAAAAAGCCTGATTGATGGAGCTCGGCGCAGGTCAACTGGCGGCCTATTTCCCTGACTTTGACACTTTCGAGAACTGCATGGTACGGGTGATGCCTTGGCCTTCTTTGACGAATATCAATTGATTCGCCTTGATGTCTTTGATGGTGTCGACTTGGCCACTCGGCCAGCGGATTTCCAGTACCTCAACCTTTTCCGCCTTGCCGATGCCGAAGTGTACTCGAAGGTCGTTCTGGGAGAGGTAGCTTCCGCCGCTGCGTACTTCGTCAATCTGCTGATGCGGCTTGGATTCTCCAGGGGAATGGGTCAGGCATTTTAACCGCGCGCCGATGCCGCTACGATTTGATTTGGTTCCGATGGTGCGTACTTTAATCCAGTTGTTATCCAGCTTCGCGTCGCAGCGCAGCAATTGCGGATAGTCATTCACCGTGTTGACCACGACATCGATGTCGCCATCGTTGTCGAAGTCACCAAAAGCGCAGCCCCGCGCAGCCACCGGATCTGAGATTCCTAGTCCGGCTTCGAGAGAAACATCTGCGAAATGGCGGTTGCGCAGGTTGCGGTACAGCAATTTGCGCTGCGGATACCCAGCCTCGGTCTTCAGTTGCTCGACCTCTGGATACACGTGCCCGTTCGAGATCAGGATGTCGGGCCAGCCATCGTTGTCCATATCGAAGAAGCCGCAGCCCCAGCCCAGATACTGGGTGTGCGCTCCTAGACCTGCGGTGAAGGTGTCGTCTTCAAAATTGCCCGCGCCTTGATTGTGGTAAAGCGACGGGGTGTCCCCTGCGAAATTTGTTTTCACGATATCCAGATTGCCGTCCAAGTCGTAGTCGGCGGCTGAAACTCCCATGCCGGCCTGGGGCTTGCCATCGGGACTGAGCGCGCAGCCAGCCTCGATAGCGACATCCTCAAACTTGCCGTTTTTCTTGTTCTGATAGAGAGCGCTGGCAGTGGAATCGTTGGCCACGTAGATGTCGGGCCATCCGTCATTATCAAAGTCGGCGGTCAGAACCCCAAGGCCGTAAGTCCCATTTGCTCGGAAGATTCCCGCAGCTTCCGAAACGTCAGTAAAGGTACCGTCTCGGTTGTTGTGATAGAGAATGTTCTTGCCGCCTTGTAGTCCGGGCGGTCCACAAGCCACCATCACGCTTTTGTATAAGCAGGGCCCGGACTCAGGCACAGGTGCGGTCGCGAGATCAAGATCAATGTAGTTCGCGACGAAGAGATCGAGATGGCCGTCGCGGTCATAATCCACAAATGCGCAACCCGTATTCCAGCGCATGCCTTTGCCCGCCACGCCTGCTTTTTGGCTCACGTCGGTGAAAGTGCCGTTGCCGTTGTTGTGGTACAGAACATTCTTGCCGTAGTAGGTAACGAAAAGATCGTCCCAGCCATCATTGTCGTAGTCGCCGATGCAGACCCCTTGTCCCCAGCCTGAGCGAACTAGTCCAGCCTTCACGGTCACGTCGGTGAAGGTACCGTCTCGATTGTTGCGGAACAGATGCGAGGTCGGCTCGGTTCCTGCGGGAAAACCTTCGAGCCGGGAGCCATTGACCAGAAAGATGTCGAGCCAACCGTCGTTGTCGTAGTCGTAGAAGGCAACGCCGCAACCCGTGGTTTCGAGCAGATACTTGTTCTTGTGCTCTCCGCCAAAGATTGTTTTCGCATTCAGGCCGGACTCGCGGGCAACATTCAGGAAGCTAACGCCAAGATCGGGGTTCGGCGGGCGCTCTTCTTGCTTAGGATCTGTTTTCTGATCAATCTGAGCCACCGACGACCAGAGGGAACGGGCCAAGCCGAACACGTTCTCCAGCGACAGTACGAGAGTCGAGCGGCTGAGAGACTTTAGAAATACGCGGCGTGAAGGGAACAAAGGGTCGCTACCCGCTTAGTCGAATCATGCTAAAATTCGCCCCTGTCTCTTATATTCAGTGAACCGCAACTTTGCAAGCTCTGGGAAATACGCTCCAGCTACAAATCGGATTGCGGGAGGCTGTCACATCACTGACGCGCCGCTATTGCTTTCTTCCCGCCCATTCTGCCAGGCGATCTTTTCTGTTCTGATGCTGCTGACCGTTTCACTTCCCCCACTAAGGGCGCAACCGCCGACGCCAACGTTGGAGTTGTCGCGGCCTGTGCGCGCTTGGGAGTTTCTTCCCGTCGTCGGCACGCGCGCGGGACTTTTCGGCAACGAAACCGGACAGCTCGAAGCCTGGGTGTACCCGCTGAAAATCTTCCGCGACTTTCGTTTGACTTTTCACGTGGGCGGCCGAGCTCTGCCTGCAGAGAGTCTGGTCCGCACGCTGACGGTTCGCCCGGAGGTGGCCATCCTTGTTTATGCAGGTGATTCGTTTCGCGTGCGCGAAACGCTTTTTGTTCCCGTGCACGAATCCGGTGCTGTGATTCTGCTCGACATAGAAACCGAGCAGCCTCTTGAAGTTGAAGCCAGCTTTGTCAACGACTTCCAGTTGGAATGGCCGGCCGCTTTGGGCGGAACCTATGTGAGCTGGGATGAAAAGCAACGGGCGTTCCTCTTCGGTGAAGAGACCAGGAAGTTTGCCGCCCTCGTGGGTTCGCCCACAGGAGAAGCTGCTCGGCTGTCATATCAAACCAACTACTCTTCTTCCGACGAAAACTCTTTCCGCTTGAGCGTGACCCAGAAAGGAAAAGAAAGCAAACAGCTTGTGATCGCCGCTTCCGTAGCTGGCCGCGATGATGCGCTGAAAACCTACCAACATCTGAGGGAATCCTACGAAGAATTGCTTCGCGAGTCCGGGGAATACTACCGCAATTATCTGAGCCGGACGGTGAGCCTCGAACTGCCGGACAAGCTTTTGCAGCAGGCTTACGACTGGTCGCGCGTTAGCATGATTCAGGGATTGGTAAATAATCCCTATCTGGGTGCTGGGCTTGTCGCCGGATATCGCACTTCGGGCTTTTCACAACGCCCGGGCTTCGCTTGGTTCTTCGGCCGCGATTCGTTCTGGACATCTTTTGCTCTGAATGCCGCGGGGGACTATGCAGGTACTCGCACGGCAATCGACTTCATAACCAAGTACCAGCGCGACGATGGCAAGATTCCACACGAGATCGCCCAGGGAGCGAACTTCGTTTCCTGGTTCAAAGACTTTCCCTACCCGTACGCATCGGCTGACGCGACTCCGCTTTTTATCATTGCCATGAACGACTACGTGGTCGAGAGCGGCGATGTCGCGTTCGCGCGCGAGAAATGGGATAACCTATGGAGGGCGTACCAGTTTCTGCGCTCGACCTATGACGCGCAGGGTTTTGCGCAGAACTTCGGGTTCGGTCACGGCTGGGTGGAAGGGGGCCCGCTGCTGCCGGTTAAGACAGAGTTTTATCAGAGTGGTCTTGGGGTGGAGTCGTTAGCGGCGCTCTCCAACCTGGCACGGCTTACTGGCAAGGGCGACGTGAGCAGGCAACTTAAAGAAGAATTCAATGGGCAGAAGCCCGCGCTGGATCAAGCCTTCTGGTCACCGGAGAAAAAGATTTATGCGTTTGCTCTGGATCGCGATAACCAGCGCGTCAACGAGCCCAGTGTGCTCGCGACGGTTCCCATGTGGTTCGGCTTGCCCGACGCCACCCAAGCTAACGAAATGATTACCCAACTCGCCGATGCCGACCACCAGACCGATTGGGGAATGCGCATCATTTCCTCTCGCTCTGCAAAGTACGATGGCTCGGGATACCACTTCGGATCGGTTTGGCCATTGTTTACGGGATGGGCATCAGTCGGAGAGTACCGCTATCATCGCGTGCTGCCAGCCTATTCCAATTTGCGCGCCAACGCGTTGTTGGCTCTTGATGGATCTCTCGGTCACGTCACCGAAGTTCTTTCCGGCGATTATTATGAGTCGCTTTCCACTGCCTCGCCGCATCAGATATGGTCGGCAGCCATGGTCGTCAGTCCGATTCTGCGCGGACTTTTGGGGTTGGAAACGGACGCGGAGAGCCATCGGATTACGCTGGCCCCCCATGCACCTGCCGACTGGACTTGGTTTGCCATTCGCAATGTGCACGTCGGATCGGTCAGCGCAGACTTGCAATATCGTAAGACCACCGATCGCATTGTGCTCGAGATCAAGCGCACCGGTTCTGGTGATTGCTTCGTCGAGTTCTCGCCGGCCTTCAGTTTGCGCACGCAGGTGACTTCGGTGGAGATGAATGGGCGTCCCCTGCCATTCAAATTGCGGCCGAGCGGGGAGGATCAGCACTTGCCGTTGCGCCTCGTGGTCCACGAAGGCTCCCTCTCATTGGTGATTCGGATCAAGAATGATTTCGGACTTGCCACGTCAAACGATCTTCCACCAGGGGGGAGCACAAGCCGCAGCGTGCGCGTCGTTTCCCAGTCCTGGAACGTAACCCGTGACCAATTGACCGTGGAACTTTCCGGTGTTCCCGGCCGCCAATATGAACTTGTAGCGTGGAATCCTCAGCAGATTAGCTCGGTCGAAGGCGCGGTGTTCACCAAGTCCGGGCCATTCGGCAAAGTCCTCATTCAGTTTCCGGAAGGCGTGGACGAGTCCTATGTACACCGCAAGGTGATCCTTCATTTCGGGAAGCCATAGGGAAGCGTGAGCACAAAAAACCCGAAAAGATTTAGACGGACTGCTTGGCGGAAATATTCAGTAATTACATTTGGTTAAGTACCCCCGCTGTCCTGGAGAAAATTGCCCATGAGAAACAAAATCTTGATGTTGATGTTGCTATTTGTCGTCCTCTTGATGACCCCGGTTGGCGCGGGCGCTCAAAGTAAGGCCGACGCCGTGGATGCGGAAGGCCATCAATGGTGGCAGCATGCGGTGTTCTACGAAATTTATCCGCGCAGTTTCGCCGACAGCAACAATGATGGCGTGGGCGACCTGAAAGGCATTACTTCTAAACTGGATTACTTGAAGGATCTCGGTGTCGATGCCATCTGGATAACCCCTTGTTTTCCCTCACCGCAGGTAGATTTCGGCTACGACGTGTCCGACTACGAAAGCATTGATCCCATGTATGGGACGCTGGCAGATTTCGATAACTTGGTGAGCGGCGCCAAGAAGCGGGACATCCGCGTCATCCTGGATTTGGTTGTCAATCACAGCTCGGACCAGCACACGTGGTTCATGAATTCGAAGTCCTCGCGCACCTCAGAAAAACGCGACTGGTATATCTGGCGCGACGGCAAGGGACCAGGCAAGCCGCCAAATAACTGGGTCTCGACATTTGGGGGGCCCGCCTGGACCCTCGATCCCAACACAAACCAGTATTACTACCATTTTTTCTACGCCGCACAGCCAGACCTGAACTGGCGCAATCCTGCGGTCAAGGACGCGATGTTCGACGTGAGCCGCTGGTGGTACAAGCGCGGCGTGGCCGGCTTCCGGCTGGACGCGGTGGATACGCTCTTTGAGGACCCCGGCCTGCACGATAATCCTATCGCTGGCTCCGGGAATAATGCCTACGGCGATCCCATCGAGGAGGACAAGTACAACACCAAACTGCCGGAGGTGCATGACGTGCTGCGCGCTCTGCGTAAAGTTGCTGACGAAAGCGGTGCTGTGTTGATCGGCGAAACTTGGACCAAAGATGTTGCCGAGTTGAAACAATATTATGGCGAACACAGCAATGAGCTGCAGATGCCCATGGACCTGATGCTCACGAAATTGAAGTTTTCTGCACCAGTGTTTCGTGAACATGTCGCAGGGATCGATGGCGCCGGAGGCTGGCCCGTCTATGTAATCAGCAACCACGATATCGTGCGCTCCTATGACCGCTATGGCGACGGGCAGCACAATGATCAGATTGCCAAAGTGATGGCTGCGCTCTACTTGACGCTGCGAGGGACTCCCATCATGTACTACGGCGAAGAGATCGGGATGAAGACGACTCCTGCCACGCGAAAAGAAGATGTAAAAGATCCCATCGGCCAACGAGGATGGCCGAGGGAAAAAGGCCGTGACGGAGAACGCACCCCCATGCAATGGGACGGCAGTGAGAACGCGGGCTTCAGTAAAGCCACGCCGTGGCTTCCGGTTCCTCCGGCTTACAAGACTCATACCGTTGCCGCGGAATCGCAACAGCCGGATTCAGTGCTGGAGTTCTACAAGAAGGTTCTCAAGCTGCGGCATACCAACCGGGCGCTTCTGGACGGCAGCTACACCCCGTTGAAGTTGAATGAGAGCGACCAAAACGTATTTTCGTATCTGCGGAGCTACAAAGGTGAAGTGGTGCTGGTGGCGTTGAACATGTCAGCATCCCCTCAGAAGGTCGACTTCGAGCTTCGTAAAAATGGGTTTTCGTCGGCTAACAGTTTGCTGGCGACTCCAAAGTCGGCCGCCCAGGGGGACATCCTGAGGCTTGAGCCGTATGGGGTGTTTATCGGACAGCTTAGTCACTGAGAGCAATCTCGATCACACCGACGGCAAATTCGTCCTCTGGCGATCAAAGGCCGGGCTCATGCCCACAGCATCCGACTACTTGTTCCCCGCCGCCAAGTCGGTGAATTTGTCCCCTACAGGGAACACTGTATGGAAAATTTTAGCCTGCCAGATAGTCTCGCCAGGTAAGATTGATGGGTCTTCGGACGCTGTCTTCTTTTTTCTTTTTTTCATTCCGACTGAGGCGGGCTTTCGAAGTTGGTTCAAGTTTCCCTAACGCTACAGGTCGCAAATTTTCTGCAATGCCCTAGGATGCCGCGCCAGAGCGGGCGCACGGGGCGGTAGAATAAACAAACATGACAGACACCGGACCAGTGCGAATTTTGATCGCCGACGACCACGAAATCGTCAGGCAAGGTATCCGTTCCCTTTTTGACTTGCAGACCGACTGGGAAATCTGTGGCGAGGCGGTCGACGGCCTCGACGCGATTGAGAAATCGAAACATCTCAAGCCCGATGTCATCTTGCTGGATGTGAGTATGCCTCACCTCAACGGACTGGATGCAGCCCGAGTCATTCGCAAAGAAGTGCCACAGAGCAAGATTCTTATGGTGAGCCAGCACGATGCAGCGTACATGTCTCAACGAGCATTGGAGGTTGGAGCTCGCGGCTACGTTGCCAAGTCCGAACTATCTCGACGGTTGTTGGCGGCGGTCGAGTCCGTGATTCACGACCGCCAGCCTCCTGGAATCGGCTCAAATCTGCCCCCGGAGAAATCGCAGACAAACGAACCCGGAGTCCCGAATCGCGCCACAGTTGCGCCGCAGCCGAAAGAGCGGCCACAGTTGGCGAAACCTTCCGATGCAGAGACGAAAGACCGGCAGTTCCAAAACATGGCCGATTCAGTGCCAGCGATGATTTGGATTTCCGGTACGGACTCTGTTCCGACGTACTTCAACAAGCACTGGCTTGACTTTACCGGACGAACCTTGGAGCAGGAATTGGGGAATGGCTGGGGGGAAGGAGTCCATTCCGACGATCGTCAGCGGAGTGTCGATACCTATATGTCCTCGTTTCACGCCCGCCAGCCGTACAAAATGGAATACCGTCTGCGCCGTGCGGATGGGAAATTTCGCTGGATACTAAGTCACGGAGTCCCCCGTATTGGCGATGAAGGCGAGTTCGAGGGTTACGTTGGCTCGTGCATAGATATCACCGAGCAAAAGACGGCTGAAGAAATACGCTCCAGACTGGCAGCGATCGTGGATTCTTCTGAGGACGCAATTATCTCGAAAGACTTTAACGGGATCATCATCAGCTGGAACGCGAGTGCGGAGCGCATATTCGGCTACAGGGAAGAAGAGGTGGTGGGAAAGTCGATCACTTTGATCGTTCCTCCGGAACTTCAGAGTGAAGAAACGCAAATACTGCAAAGGCTGAGGGCGGGTGAACGTATTGAGCACTTTGAAACTGAGCGGCTCACGAAAGACGAGAAAAGAATCACCGTATCGCTAACCATCTCTCCGGTGAAAGATGCTTCTGGAAAGATGGTAGGCGCCTCCAAGACTGCACGGGATGTGACCCAGCTTCGGCAAGTGGAAGTGGCATTGCGCGAAAGTGAACAGCGAATGCAGTTCAGCCTCGAAGCGGCCAATTTTGGTAGTTGGAATTGGGATCTCCTTACGGGCAAAGTGCAATGGTCCGAGAATATGGAGCGGATTCACGGGCAATCCGCGGGTTCGTTTGCGGGAAATTTCGAATCTTTTGTGCAATGCATCCGGCAAGAGGATCGGAACCAGGTACAGGAAGCGATTCAGCGTGCGCTGGCCGGCGACGGAAAGTACCACACCGAATATCGCCAAGAGAGAGAAGACGGAACCGTTGCTTGGATGGAGGCACGCGGCCAAGTCATTCGGGATGCCTCGGGCCGTCCACTACGACTGATGGGCGTGTGCATGGACGTCAGTGAAAGAAAGAGAGCCGAAGAGGCCCTAAAACAGGCCCGCGAAGAGTTGGAGCGACGAGTGACGGACCGCACTGCTGAACTTGAGCGTGCGCAGGAACGTCTGCGTGCCCTCTCCGGACGGCTCTTGCGGATGCAGGATGATGAAAGACGACGCATCGCTCGTGAATTGCACGATACCGCGGGCCAGATATTGGTCGCCTTGAACTTGAACTTGGTTCCCCTCGAAGAAGAGCTTGCCAAACGGGATTCCGATTTGGTCAAGCTGGTCAAGGAAAGCCTGGGCCTTGTGGACGAGCTTTCAAGAGATCTGCGAACCATCTCTCATCTGCTGCACCCTCCGCTGCTGGACGAGGCGGGCTTGCCCTCAGCTCTGCGCTGGTATGTAGAGGGCTTCTCGGAAAGAAGCAAGGTCGAGGTCGAACTGCATCTGGCAGAGGATTTGGGACGGTTGCCGGCGGAATGCGAAACCGCTATTTTCCGCATGGTGCAAGAGTGCCTAACCAACATTCACCGCCATTCACAGAGCAGTACGGCCAGCATCAGCATTACTCACGATGCCCAGAGTATCAAGATCGAGATTCGAGACCAAGGGAAAGGAATGCCAACGCCGATGCCCAGGGTCGGAGTGGGCATTCAGGGCATGGGGGAGCGAATCCGGCAGTTGGGGGGAAGTCTGGAGATTGAATCCGGAGGTCACGGCACAAGCGTTGTTGCCATTCTCCCGGCAAAACGTACTTCGTCCGACACCCCGTTGGAAACAGCTGATGTAGCATCCTGACCCTGGGTAGAGTCGCGCTGCGGAAATTGTTCTTCTCTCCGCATCCAGGCTAACAGGGACATTCCCACGCTAGCCAAGTGAAGGATAAGCCTGCACTTTGCCATATTTCCAGCCACGTTCGCCAGCTGTTTCACACTAAGTTGTCAATGCTGCAGCTCACAGACTATCCGATCGCGAAGCAACTCACCTGGTTGAATCTCCTGGTAACTACCGTAGCTCCGTTGCTGACGTGCAGCGCATTTCTGGTGTACGACGTCATCTCCTCGCGCCATGCGCTGGTACGCAATGTCTCCATGCAGGCGCTGATGATTGGTTCGAACACCGTTTCGGCATTGGTATTCGACTATCCGAAGTCGGCGGAAGATACTCTGTCGGCTTCGCGGGCATCCCGCAATGTTCAGTCCCAGCGTGCCACGGTCGAGAAGCTTGCCGCTCAAGTGCCGAATGTGAAACAGGTGGTGAATGAGCTAGAGGTTAAGAATCAAGAAGCGACCTCTTCCCGGTAAAGTACCAGCCGCATTTTGTTGATGTTGACTACGCTTGCATTGCAAAGCAATCAGAGGAGCAGGTGCCGATTCCTCCCAGTGGGACCGGCACCTGTTGATGGGGGCGTCGTGTCGAGTAGGAACTCACAATAGTTCGAGAAACGGGCAGGACACAATACCCGCGAACCCCTAGATAACCGCAGAAGGCACTCTAAGGAAAACCGCCGGTTCTGGGTCTGCTTCGTCCTACCGGACTTCCGCTGATTCTGGCCGCTCTGAACCCTTGCCTGACCACGGCATCCCGTCCTCAGGCAAGTTCTCCAAGCCGGTACAGGGTGAACCGGATGGAACCAACCCAACCCCAAAGTTAGGGTATGGTCGCACGAAATGAAATAGCGCTGCTCAGTTGAGCGGGCAGAAAAAGGTCTCAATATGAAGCGATGCAACGGAGTGCCAAGATTTGTCGTGGTGCTGAGCACCATCGTGTTGCTCTTCTCCGCCATGGGCTGGTCCGCTGACGAAGACAAGGACAGGTCCGAAATCGAAAAGCGAATTGATGCATCGGCCAAGGTCTTGACTGAAGTTATGGCAACACCGGACAAGGCCATTCCCAATAAGGTATTGAGCGATGCCAAGTGCCTGGCCATTATCCCCAACATGGTCAAAATTGCCGTTGGGTTCGGCGGTAGTCATGGAAAAGGTATCGCAACATGCCGAACGCCAAATGGTTGGAGCGCTCCCGCGCCAATCACGATTACTGGAGGCAGCTGGGGTTTACAGCTCGGCGGTCAGGCTGTTGATCTGGTGATGGTAATTATGAACGACCAGGGCGTGCAGCATTTGCTCGCAAGCAAATTTAAGCTGGGCGCTGAGGCCTCCGCCGCAGCGGGCCCAGTGGGACGCGATGCAGGTGCCGACACTGACTGGAAGATGAAAGCAGAAGTGCTTACCTATTCTCGAGCCCGGGGCATTTTTGCCGGCATTGATCTGAACGGGTCGGTGGTTACGCAAGATAAAGACGAGACCCGCGTTCTGTACGGCAAATTCATCCCCTTTTCAGAAATTCTATCGGGGAAGGTTGAACCGCCCCACGGCACTGAGGCGTTTCTGTCGACGGTCAGCAAGTACACCAGTCAAGCATAAGAGACAGAGCATGAACGGTACGTCAAAGGAATCCAGGTTGGAAAGTTGCTGAAGCTTTCTGAATCGAGAGTTGTGCGACCCGGCACGCAGTCTAGCCGGGCCGATTAGCAAATCGTTCAGTCGGACGGAGGCATATCGATGTCAACGATCGTGCTGGTACTTTTGGTTCTTCTGTTGCTCGGGGCTTTACCGACGTGGCCTTACAGCCGGTCTTGGGGATACTACCCAAGCGGTGGACTGGGTTTGGTGGTTGTCATTGTGCTTGTTTTGCTTCTGGCGGGGCGGATTTAGCCTGAGGCAATTGGGGGTGATCGGATTCACTTTTCCGTGGAGAGGTGGTGGAGACTTCGTACCACCACTTCTTATTCTTCAGGTTTAGATGGTCGCGCGAAAAGTCGCGCCGATTGTTCATGATTGTGCGGTGCAAGTTCTCAACTGGCGAACCTTGCGTTTTGCCGATGCAAACCAATCATCGTTGTTAGGCATCAAGGCGCGAGTTCGCGCCGCGTGGTTCCTCGCGTTTCGAGAAATCGTTCGCGACCGAGGAAATCTGGGGTCAATACAACAATTACCGGTCGAACGAGCTGGTGGGCTCGCGGCTCGTACATATTGTTGTCGTAGGGTTGGTTCTTGTGGGCGCTACGTTCAGCCATCAAATTGTGCAGCAGGCGACACAACGTGAGATTGTGACCCTGATTGCACCCTCGCCGGATTCCTACGCTTTTTGCAACCCAACAAGAAGATAGTGAGCGGCGGCGGTGGTGGCGGTGACCATGACCCGTTGCCTGCGCCTAATGGAAGATTGCCGAAGGTGGCGATGCAGCAGATTACTCCTCCCCAGATCCGTTGTTCGCAATGAGAAACCACGGCTAACCGCAGAACCGACAGTAGTTCCCCGCAGGTACACATCGCCGATAACCACATTCCCAACCTCGGAACCATGGCAGCGGTGCTGCCGGCCGCTCCGCCCTCCAATGGAACTGGGTCAGGAGGCGGCATCGGTTCCGGTTCCGGTGGTGGGGTGGGCGTAGGTCATGGCGCCGGCGTCGGTCCGGGAAGCGGCGGTGGCATCGGTGGTGGTGTTTTTAAAGTCGTGGCGGCATTTCAGCTCCTCAGCCTATTTCCACCCCTGATCCCGAATACACAGAGGAGGCGCGACGAACCAAGAGCCAGGGAACTTGCATCCTTTGGCTGATTGTTGATGCCGAAGGGCAGCCACGAGATATCCGCGTCGTCCGCGGGCTTGGTTTCGGACTCGAAACGAAAACCATCGAAGCTGTACGACAATGGCGCTTTCAGCCAGCCATGAAAGATGGTAAGCCGGTCAATGTGCAGATCAGCGTCGAGGTCGGCCTCCGGCTGTACTGATTTTCATTCGCGAGTCTCCACTACCCAGCCACATCTCTTCCCCTACAGGGATTTCACCTTTTAAGTCCACGATCCGCTGTATGGTGTGGCGGGGAGAGTTTTGGCAGAGTGTGCACCAAGAAAATCTCCCGCTTAAGTTACGGGTTCGGCTTGTGCCGTTAATTTTCGCGTGTTTCTTCGCCTTTCAACCTCTCTGCAAAACGATGTCACACAGTCCAACGGCCTCCATAGTTCACTTCTTTTTGCGTACAGCAAGCTTAGACCCCAATTACAGATGTGACCTGATAGGACAGCCACTTCCATTTCTTTAAGCTCTCTAGGAATGCTCCGAGTACCACGGAGAGTCAAAAAGCGGTCGATTACACCGTAAGGAGACTACAGTGGCGACTTGCGTAATTTCTGCGACAGCAACCAATGCAATGCCTGGCGAAAACGAACGTAGCCGGGATGATTCTGAACTCAGCCTGGTGGAGCGAGCGCAGCGCGGTGACGAGCAGGCCTTTGCCACGCTCTTTCAGCTGCATAAAAAGCGGGTGTATTCAGTCTGCCTGCTGATGACCAAAGATGTGGCCGAGGCGGAGGACTTGACCCAAGAGGCGTTTTTGCAGGTCTTCCGCAGTGTCAGCAGTTTCAGAGGTGATGCTGCATTCTCAACCTGGCTTTATCGGGTAGCTGTGAATACGGTGCTGATGAAGCTGCGTCGTCGCAAATCACCCCCAGTCCTTTCTTTGGACGAGCCAGTCAGTTCCGAATCGCCTTCTCTTCGACGCGACTTCGGCAAGAGCGATCCTCATTTGTCCGGCGCTGTTGACCGCCTTGCTCTGCGGCGCGCTCTCCAGGAACTCCCTGAAGGTTGCAGGAAGATCTTCGCCCTACACGAGGTCGAGGGCTATCAGCATCACGAGATCGCGCAACTATTGCACTGCTCTATCGGTAACTCGAAATCTCAGCTTCACAAAGCGAAGCTGAAGATGCGCGATTTGTTGTTTCCGAAAAGGAGAAGCGTCCGGAAACGCGCGACGGAGAACATCGATGAGACAGCCCGCGCGAGATCGAAGCCCACGATGCAAGCTAGTTTCTAGGCAAGGGAGCATAAAGCATAAGGCAAGAGTCTCCCCGGCAGAATGAGGAAGAACATCTCCCATGGAGAGGGTCATTTGGCTGCGTTAGGCGCAATGCTTGTAGTCGGACCACAGAATTCCACGCCTCGCCACGCGAGCTGTGACCGGCCGGGTTCGGACTTGAGCCCCGATGGCGATCAGGCGGTTCTGGTGGAAGGTTCGCTGGCCTGTGTGGAGATTCTAGGTCGATCGGTTTTGGAACGTACGGTTGAGCGTCTATGCCGCATGGGCGTTCAAATTATTTCTGTGCTGATGGATGAAGCATCATCGAATCTACATTCGGCCTTTTGCCGCCCATTGGACAATGCAACGCTCCACATCACAGATGAGCCTTGGGCCGCGGCGGTTCAAAAGCTTAGCGAGTATGCGGCAAGAGGCATCGAAACCGCCTTTGCTGCCGAACTTGGAGGTTACGTGGAGATTGATGCCGAGGAGATGTTGCAGTTTCATCGGCAAGAGCGGCAAGCCAGCACGCGCGCCTTCTATGGGCAGGGGGCTCTTGACTTTTGGGTGACTGATTGCAATCGCGCCGATAAAACGGCAAGTAATTTCGACCTCTGGGCAGTGCCGGCGACCCACAGAACTGAAACCTTTGATGTTGAACGGGGAACTGCGGAACACGCTGCGTCTGAGCCTGTTGCCTTGCCTGGCCACGGCAGCTGCGTTGGAATTCAAGATAACGGGTAGTGATAAAGGCATCTGGTGAAGGAAACGGGCGTTCCGGATAGCCGGATAGCAGGGCGACTGGGGTGACGGTGGGCTATATGTACTGTTTCGGTTCCGCTACAGGGTTCACTGGATTGAAACCCCAGATTGGGGACCTTATTCTCGGAGGGCCGGAACTATCCGAGATTTTAGCGACGCGCGGCTGCACGCTCTCCGCTCTGTCCAAAAGTATTGTCACCTGAACCACAAGTCGCAGAATGCATTATGCATTAAGGGAGTTTCGCTTGGTTCGGATACTGGTTGTGGACGACAATCCGGCAGTGCGAAGTTACCTCCGCTCGATCCTTGAGCAGCAGACGGCGTGGCAGGTGTGCGACGAGGCTCGGACGGGCGCGGAGGCGATCCAGAGGGTACAAAACGCTCCCCCGGACGTCATCCTGCTCGACTTTCAGATGCCAGACCTGAACGGGCTCGACGTCGCGCAGCAAATTTCCCAGCTCTTCCCTCAGATTCCCATCTTAATGGTTACCATTCACCTCTCAACCCAGCTGGCGGAAGCGGCGCGTAAGGCCGGAATCCGGGGAGCTTGCGCCAAGCAGGACGTGGGCTCGATCGTGCAAGCCGTGGATGTCCTGCTCAACCGGGGAACTTATTTCCCTGCAATGAGTTCCGTCGATTAAACTACAGCGCTACCCCCTTTTACGCCCGGTCCTACAAGTTCTCCCTAAAATACAGGATTCGCTGTATTCGGGCAGGAAAAACAACATGCTAGCTTCAAATCCGGTGCCTAGAATCCCATTTCGTCTAGGTGTGAGTCAAAGTCTCTGATAGGGTGGTGAAGAAGCTTAAGCCACTATGGCGAATGTCTATTCATTCAGCCTCCCCACGCGCTGAAAACAAACACGGATCATGACCATTCGCATATTACTGGTGGATGACCATCCTATTGTGAGACAAGGCCTTAGGACTTTGCTGGAAGGGCGTCCCGGCTGGGAAGTAATCGGGGAAGCTTCCGACGGGCTCGAAGCCGTTGATAAGGTGAACCAGCTCAATCCTGATGTCATGGTGCTCGACATAACTATGCCCAGGATGAATGGTCTGGAAGCATGCCGAGTGCTCCGGCAAAAGGCGCCTGAGCTTGAGATTCTGTTTGTTACGCAGCACGATTCACCGCAGATGATGCGGGAAGCGCTGGATGCAGGAGCGCGTGGCTATGTCGTGAAGTCCAACGCGGCGCGCGACCTGCTGGAGGCAGTCGAGACCGTGAGTCAACACCGAGTTTTTACGGCGTTGCACCGGCGGGACTCTGTAAATTCATGTTAAGTCAACTTGCCGAAGATACGAGAAATCCCAGGGGTGACGTTATGAAGCTAAGAATCTTGCTGGCCGACGATCATGAAATTGTGCGGCGCGGTTTGTGCGCGCTGCTGCAGAAGCATGAAGGATGGGAAGTTGTCGGGGAAGCGACGGACGGTCGCGAAGCCGTGGAAAAAGCAAAGCAGTTGAAGCCGGACGTTGTCATCCTCGACGTCGGCATGCCCAACCTAAATGGCTTGGATGCGACTCGGCAGCTGTTGCAATATGATCCCAACTTCAAAGTGATCGTTCTTACCATTACCGACTCAGATCAGGTCATTCGTGAAGCCTTGGACGCGGGCGCCCGCGGGTTCGTGTTGAAATCAGACGCAGCCCGCGACTTGGTTTCCGCGGTTGATGCCTTGCAGCACAAACGGATGTTCTTCACGCCGCGAGTGAACGACTTAGTGCTGGCCGGTTTTCTGGACAAAGGTCATGTGATGTCCAAGAGTGAACCGCCGAGCTTGCCGACCTTGACCGCGCGCGAACGCGAAATTACTCAACTGCTGGCTGAAGGAAAGAGCTCGAAGGAGGTGGCGTCCCTGCTGAACCTCAGTACAAAGACCGTGGAAACGCATCGCAGCAACATCATGCGCAAACTGAGTTTTCATTCGATCCGCGATCTGGTGGTGTACGCCATCAAGAACAACATTATCCAAATCGAAATGCCGCCGCAGATCAAGACTCCCCCCACGGGCAGTCCAGCCGCGTAGTCCTCGGGTGTTGTCTTCGAGAGACTGTCAGCGGGCAGTTCCTGCGCCGTAGCATCCGCTCCGAGTGCGGACGGTAAGGCGCCCGTAACCTGGGGCGCGCGCCTCTACCTTCACCGATTGGAATTCAGGTTTCGCATTCTGATTGTGTGGCTTGTAGGCAAGGGTGTATTGGCTGGATATCGTGAGCCACGGTGCGAGTAATCGAGTCCACCTCATTCAGGCTTTGCGGAAAAAACGCCACACCCACCCGACCCATCAGCGAGTCTTTGCAGAGCCTCATGGCCGGGATCGCGCAAATCCCCGCCCACGAGACCTATGGCATAAAGAGTTGGGCCATTGCCTTGTTGCAGCCGACGCGCCGCCTCTTCGAGAGTTTCCTGGCTCATGTTGTCTTGCCCGTCGGTAATCACTAGCAGAACTTTCTTATCTAGCCGCGGATTGTTTTTCAAATGGACGGGCGGAGGCAACTATCGCGGCGTAGAGCGCTGTACTACCCTGCATGGAAACTTGGTGCAGTGCTCGCTCCAGTAATCCCGGGTCAGAAGTAAAGTCCTGGTCCAGGTAGTAATTCTGGCTGAAGTTGACCACGAAGATTTCATCCTGTGGATTGCTGGCGCGAATCAAGTTCAAAACTGACTGGTTGACTTTATCTCGCTTGCCTCGCATGGAACCGGAGTTATCGATCACGATTCCCATGGCTACCGGGACATCTTCCCTTCGAAATGAAGTAATGGCCTGCGGCGCCCCATTCTCGAAGACAGAGAAAGCGCCCCGATCGAGGGAGGGGACCAGATGGCGCCTCTCATCGACCACGGTTGCGTGAGCACTACTTCTTCCACCTGCTTTTTGAACACGAACATGCCGGGATCATTGCCCGCGGGCTCCTGAGTGGCATTCTGCTGACCCGCAGACTCTTGGCCGGCGGGTTGCTGTGCGCTGGCGTCGGGCAGCGTCTGGGCATTGGGAGCAGATCCTTCTGGCGGTGTCGACCTAGGTGCCGAAGGATTGGCTTGAGCTGTCGCTCCCCGTGTGAATGCCCAGAACAAAGAGAGCGACGACTAGTACTGAGCGGAATCGCTGTGATGCAACTGAGCCCATGAAAAATGCTCAAACATGCGACATGTTTGGATGCCACTTTGCGCCCAAAGGCGAACCCTGAAGGCGCTTGATTTCTGAGAATAAAGTGTTTGTACGCGGGCTATAACCTCGCGCAACTACAGGAAACACCTGAGGACTAAATTGAATGGCTGCCGGGTTACTAATGGAAAAATGCGAAAGGATAAATTCCGAGAATCTGCCATTCCATGCAACCCGGAGCCAGGGCCAAGATGAGGTCCCCTCTTCCCCCTTGCACGAAATTGAGAACATCCTTGAAGCCCGGCCATTCGCGAGAGCCGCTGCGTAGATTGGCACAACAAAACTGGAAAAACTTACACCATTTAGCTTCCAGTACGCACCTAAGCATCGGCGCCTCAAGCATAAGAATTTGGCAATCTCGGTGCTTTTAAGCTTCGTCGCCGGGTAAGTGTTTGAATACTGGCTTCTTGCCGCTGATCAATGGGAGCCAATAACGGAACGGTTTCATCCAGAGCGGCCTGAGAGCGCAAGATTGCGGCTCTCAGGTTATGAGGTGAAGCATGAGCGGACTTCGAATTCTGATCGCTGACGACCACGAAGTCGCGAGACAAGGAATCCGGGCTTTACTGGAGAGTCATCCTGGGTGGGAAGTATGTGCCGAGGCCAAGGACGGACGTGAAGCGGTCGAGCTTGCCACCAACTCCAAGCCAGATATCGCTCTTCTCGACATTGGAATGCCCAATTTGAACGGCCTGGACGCGGCACGACAGATTCTGGCGATGTCCCCGGCGATCAGGATTCTGATTCTAACTATGCACGACGCGGAGCAAGTGGTGCGCGAAGTCTTGGCAGCCGGGGCACGCGGTTTTGTACTCAAATCGGACGCAGCGCGAGATCTGGTCGCCGCTGTCGACGCTTTGCAGCATCGGAGAACGTTCTTCACGACCAGGGTGACACAAATGGTTTTGAACGGGTACCTGCATCAGGAAAGAGAAAGCCAGCCCTCGGCAAAAACCGTTTTGACCCCGCGAGAGCGGGAAGTTATTCAACTCCTTGCCGAAGGCAAGACCAGCAAGGAAGTAGCAGTCGCCCTCAAACTCAGCGTGAAGACTGCAGAGACCCACCGGACAAATCTCATGCGGAAACTTGACCTGCACTCGGTTGCGGATCTAACGCTGTATGCCATACGCAACGGGATCGTTCAGATTTTCTGACTTGCCGTCCGCCGGCAGGGCCGGGTCAATCATTCGCAGGTGAATAAGTTGTCGACAATTTCCACAGCCTTTTCCCGATATTTCTTCCCCGGAATAATGCCTTACTTTTAGATCGATAGGGATGCACACCGCAAAAACGGCGTCGGCCTACCTCACTGGGAGTAAACACTTTAGGGACGTCGCAACCTCACAATAACCGGGCAGGATAGGAAAATCCGTATGCAATCCAAAACCATCGAGGAGACCGCAATGACGCAGAGAACTTGCGAAGTCTGTAATCAATCCGTTCAATTCCGATCGAGAGCTGCAAGAACATGCTAGCCCTTGATGCATCTGATTCTCGAGGAAAGACGCGTGCCGGGCGAAGATCGTGCCGCCGTCCGGCCCCCGAGTTTATTGTTCGGCAAAGCAACGCCAACTTAGTGGGAGGAGAGGTGTGATGAATAAAGATCAGGTTAAAGGCAAAGGTTAAGGACGTGGGCCGGAAGGATTGAACGTCAAGCCGAGAGCGCCCAGCGAACTCAGGAGGTCGACGATGAGGATACTGCGTCCTCTCGTCGCCGAGCGCGCTGACAGGTAATTGGAAGTCAGCGGACAGGGTAGAGAATTCTCTGAGATCGTTGCGGAAATACCTGCATGGCCCGAGTACCAAGCCTGAACCACTTTGTTCCATTAAGTGTGTCTTCGAACACTGCCCCAAAGCAGGGCGTGCGGCGACGAAAAGTCGCCATGCAACCTGCTTTTCCTTTCGCTTATAGGTAAAAGCAGCCAAGGTGCTTAACTATTTTGACGATGAACTCGCGTGTATGAAGAAGAAGCGCCGCTAGGCAGGCTGAAAGCGGAGGCCTAAAGAACCTAAAGAATAGGATCGTCGTCTACCCGCGGCGGGGGCTTTGTCCCCTGGGAGGGTTTGCTCAGCAGATCGCAGCCCAGCGCCACGACGGCGACCAGCATGAATAGATGGATCACCCCGGTCAGGTGCACGCTGAGTCCCACTATCCAAAAAAGAAGCAGAAACGAGGCGAGTGCTCGAGTCATGGAAAAGCCCCCCTTAGCGCGCTGAAAATGGTGAAAGCTTCCACAGTTGAGCCAAGGCCTGAGCCGCCTCTGACACCGCCCGCTTTTCCCTGCCATCCTGACAATTCAATGCGGCAGCCTGACGGTGGCGCTGCACAATAGGGAGACGGCGTTTGATTAGATCTGGCTGGTGAATTTCCACCACGGCCGTTTCAAAGACCTGCCGCAAATCCGCGGCAGACGAAGTGTTTTGATGTGAATTATTTCTAGTAGCCATCGAGTCGGGCTCACTTTCTGAATCTGACTGGTAGCACTTTAGAACCTGAATCCACAGACTGAAATACAGGAATGTGCCAGTCTTCTGAGCGGCTTTTCAGTATCCACTCGCACCGCACCCTGTAAGATTCAGTCCAGGTGGGGCTGGCGCGAACCGGCAGCGGAGCCCGCAGTGCCCTCCCGTGGTACGCGAGTACAGGATTTCCCCGATAGCTTTGACCCTATATTTGGTCTGACCGCGGCGCGTGAAATTGTGCAGAAGCTGTGAAGATTGTGAAAAAGTCCTAGAGACTAGCGGCTGGAGTAGTAACGGTCCGGACGGGGCCCTTTTACGATCGGATATCGAGAAAAAAGGGGTGGATTTTTGTTGCTAACGCCCGCAAAAAAATTGGCCCCCACGCGAGTTCAGGCGGCGGCATCCCGTTTGAGGCAATTCTGCAGGGCTCGTAACGCGTACAGAGCGTCATCCAAGGCTTGGTCTTCCTCAATATTGTCAGTGCTACTGAAGAACAGTTCTCGTGCGCGCGCAACGATTGCCTGTTCCGCGTCGGCAATACGAGCGGGAATTTTCTTCTTGTCAGTTTCAAAGAGTGCTGCTTTGTAAAGCTCGTGCCATTGATCGATCTTGGTTAGGGTGGGGGTGGTAACGCCGTTCATACAGTCACCTATGCTGAGGGCTGAGCGGGGGGCCTCCAAAGTATTCGATAATAAAGACCTTAAAGGCGATCATCCGTAAGGCTCCATCGGGTAAACACTGTATCTGAGGCCGAGGGTTGTGAATTCCGGGAGGAAAAGTTGCGGGTGCGGGTGCAGATTTGTATGCAAAAATCGGGGCGGAAGGGCACCCCGGAGTGGCCGCCCCTCCGTCCCCTCCGTCTTGGCTTAAGCAGCTCTCTTTGACTTAGTCTTACGCTGTCCTTGTCCTGCCATCTCCATATGTGTTTCCTGCTCCGCCTCGCCTTCAGCCGCCGCAGGATTCACCTTCCCGGAGATTTGGCTTAGCTTCTCATCTGCTTCCTTCTCTTCATTTAACGTCTCTTCCAGCAAAGAGGCCTGCTCCGACTCACCCAACACTTCAGCAAACGAGCGGACCGTTCCGTAAGCCGCGATCTCGTAATGCTCAACCCGCTGAGCGGCTCCGATAATACCTGCATCCAGCACCGGCTCGGGATAGTCGTCGCGGATGAGTTCCGACCCTTCCTTCACCAGCCCTTCCATAGCAATACATTTCTTACCGCCGGGTTTCTCCCCGAGCTCTTCGAAAACCTGTTCGAGACGGGTCACGTGGCCTGAAGTCTGGCGCAGATGCTCCTCGAACGCCTGACGCAATTCCTGGTTGGACGCGGCCTTCGCCATCTTCGGCAGCGCCTTCACCAGCTGGGTCTCGGCGTTATACAGATCCCGTAGCTCATCAATGTACAACTCCCGCAATGAATCCTGTGGCATCGTGATTTCCTCCTTAGAAATGAAGAGCGCAAAATCCCCCTGCGGAGGCAGATGTCCGAGTTGACTGATCGCTCTCGGCTCAAAATAGTTCTTCTTTTTGCGCAGGAACAATACCCCCGATGCTGTATGGGCACTCAAGAACTGGGAAAGGATGACTCAGAACCCAATTTTATGGAGGTGCAACGGTGAAAGCGGTAAGTTATGCCGGCACGCACAAAATGTCAGCTACCAACCATCCCAAACCAAAGTTGGAGACCCCAAGCGACGCCATTTTAAGAGTCACTACCGGCGCCATATGCGGCAGCGATCTTCATATGTTATGCCGGACGCACTCCTCTGAAAAAAAGGCACTGTCGTCGATCACGAAATTATGGGCGTGATCGATGAAGTAGGCAAAGCGGTGAGCATCAAGAAAGGAGACTGGGTCGTTCTCCCCTTCAACATTGGCTGTGGGTATTGCTTAAACTGCCACCGAGGGAAATACGCATGCTTGCCTGACCATGAATCCGGAGGGCGCTTCGTTGGCTTACGGGTACGCAGGTATGGGACGCTATGTTGCTCCGGATCCCGGAGCGGAAAACGAAGATGCTTACGACCATGTAGCGCCACAGCCCGCAGTGAGTCCGGACGGGATCCGGCCCAAGGATTTACTTCCCGGGGACATTTGCACCGTCACCACAGGCCCGACCTGCGATTTCACCTATGCGGGTTATCGTCTACCGCTGATAGTAGTGTCGCCGTACGGCAAGAAAAATTTCGTCTCTCACCACGTAGCCGATTTCACGGCCATCTTGAAGTTAATTGAAACACGTTTCCATCTGCCCGCTTTGACCAAACGCGACGGCGCCCAGATAGATATGACGGAATTCTTCAACTTCAATATTCCGCCGTGGACGACGCCGCCAACTCCTCCGGCGCAGTACACGAACGGCCCTTGCTATCTGAAACAATTGCCGTGAGGCGCGATCCGGGCCAGCAGGCATCCGTACCAACGAGGGCCACAATTTTTGGGCTACGAAAATCATTTAAGGCCCTGCGGGCCGTCTCCGGACGTGTACAGGATGGTTCGTTCCCACAGGGAAAGCACTCGGCTCAGTTAACTGTCAAACACATCCGACTAGAATGAGGGCTCTGTCGACAGAGCTTTAGCAGCTCTGGCGAGTGGCCTCAAGCAGTCAGCACAGTCCGTAAATTCAATGTCCAACAATTTTCCAGACGCAACCCCGGCAACCCGCGATCCGTTGCCCGACGCATCTGATCCAGCAGGGACCAAAGGGATGAGCCATCCGCCCGACGAAAAACAAGTTGGTAATTTCCGATGGGTCATTTGCGCGTTGCTTTTTTTCGCAGCAACCGTCAATTATGTCGACCGCCAAGTCATCGGCATTCTGAAGCCCACTCTCCAACGCGAGCTTCACTGGAGTGAGGTCGACTACGGCAACATCATCGCTGCATTCCAATTCGCTTATGCCCTCGGTTATCTCTTCGTGGGGCGGGCTATCGATTGGCTGGGCTCGCGCAAAGGCTTTTCCCTGGCCGTTGTTTTCTGGAGCCTGTCCGAGATGGCCCATGCAGTCGCGCGTTCGGTAACGGGTTTCAGCATCGCTCGTGCTGCTCTGGGATTAGGCGAAGGCGGAAGTTTCCCAGCTTCCGTTAAGACCGTGGCCGAGTGGTTTCCCGAGAAAGAGCGCGCCCTGGCCACCGGCATTTTTAATGCCGGCACGAATGTTGGCGCTTTGGTAGCTCCTCTGACCGTCCCGTGGATCACAATTTACTATGGTTGGCGGTGGGCATTTCTCATCACCGGCGTGCTCGGTTTTGGTTGGGTGCTGCTTTGGCTTATTTTCTATCGTTCGCCCGAACCGGAGAAGCCAGTCAACCTCCCCTGGGCAGGACTTCTCGCTCACCGACCGCTTTGGGCGGTCGTGATCGGCAAGTTCCTGACCGATCCCATTTGGTCTCTTTATCTGTTCTGGATTCCCGATTTCCTGAATAAGACTCGTGGCGTCACTTTGTTCAATCTTGGACTGCCGATGGTCGGTATCTACGTGGCTGCCGACTTTGGCAGCGTAGGTGGAGGTTGGCTATCGGGAGCGCTGATTCAACGAGGATGGAGCGTCAATGCCGCGCGCAAAACTGCAATGCTGATGTGCGCCTGCGGTGTGCTTCTCATCCTGCTGGCGGTAAACGCACGCAGCCTCTGGATGTCCGTGGGGTTGGTTGGCTTGGCCGCTGCTTGCCATCAGGGATGGTCCGCGAACATGTACACGTTGGCCTCTGACATGTTTCCCCGGCAAGCTGTGGGATCGGTTGTCGGCATTTCTGGGATGGCTGGCTCAATCGGCGGAATGCTGATGGCCGAGTTGGTCGGTTTCATCCTGCAACGGACAGGTTCGTACTACGAAATTTTTGCTATCGCCGCTTGTACGTATCTGTTGGCGATCTGTCTCATTCATCTCATCGTGCCCCGTCTCGAGCGCGCATCCTGAAATGAGTCCGGATCGTATTGTATGGCGGAGAGCGCAGTCTCGTGCTAACGCGAGAATTCCCTGCTAACAGGCAAAAATACTCTATTCTGGGGACCTAAAATACCACACCATCCCTCATATGGTACTCGTTTGGCTGGGTTTATCGGTGCCGAGGTGTTGAAGCGAACAGGGAATTTCCATGAGATATCAGGGAATTGCCCTGATGCACGCCGGAACAGCGTGGGCTGCCGGAGGCTATCTATAATTGTTATTGCCGTGAATGGCGATTTCAAGTACTTAATGGTGCCTCCCAGCGCTGTAAATCACTGATAGTCACTGCGGGCAAGGCCAACTGCGTTTCTTGGCATCGTTTGGCGCGAAGTGTTGACCGATTTTTGTCCACGGTGCCGTCCCCAAGAAAATGAGTCGCGCCGATTATTTACCGAAGATTCACATCTCAGTCACTTCACTGCAACACAAGGAGCGCTGGACTGCCACACGAAGCGCAGTTGCTATAGCGGATCGCGCTCCCCTGGTGTCCGCGACCTTGCAAATATTACGTTGGATGTGCCACTAAATGAGGGCACGAGCGGAATACCGCTTGGCCAGCGTATCCGTGAACACCCGATGCCCGCTCGAACTCCGTTGTTGCTCCTGCCCGGTTGCGCTTCGCCAAAACGCTGCGCGCGCTACACTTCAACAACTTCTTTCTGCTTGGCGTAACGTCTTCGGCCTGGGACAGCAGGCTAAGCAGGGGCGGCGGGAGTTGCTCCCGGAGCAAGACAGGACGGACAAAGGCTGCACCTCGCTCTGATAAAACAGCAAGGGCATGGTGGTTGGCAAAATAGTTCTTGAGTCTACGCCGCGACTATTCTGTTCTTGGTTTGCGGCTGTGGATAGGGCGTCAAGCATGAAAATCGGGATCACTAATCAACTTTTGTTTCGATAGCAATTGGACTGCTCCGCTCCCATCGACCGCCCACTCCTCGCGCAGCACACTGGTCCCGTCCAAATCGTCATACTGCGCGGTTAGAGTCGGGCCAGTGAAGGTTAGGTTCACGAATCCGTTGACACCATAACTATTCTTTGCCAGCCGATTGTCATAGAACACAGGAACTGGCTCGCCTGCGGGAAGTCCCCGATCAACTGGCATTCCGCCGTGACCAATACACCGTCCGAAAGACTTAAGTCCACAGGTCCCGTATAGGTCGTAACCTGCCAAACGATGTTCGTGCCCCCAGAACCAGAGCACGGGCCGGCGGATACCAGCGTCCCACAGTTGCTGCGCGGGTTTCTCGTACCGGTTCTGAAACGCAGAGTAATTCTGATGGTGGGAAGCAATAATGAGACCACGATTATCTTCAGCCGGCCTGACGACGTTCGTCAACCAGCCAATCAATTCGTCCCTCAGCTTGCAATTACCTCCTATACCTGGAATGTCGTTAATGATTGGGATGTGCGAGAGGATTGGTACCCCCACCGAATTGTATCCAGTGTCAATCGCGATTATCCGCCAATATCGGTTTTGGAGACAGAAAAAACTGGTTTGCTGACCCAACATTTTTCCATTTGCATCGCACAGACCCAACTCCGGAAGCAAGACATCGAAATAGCCTCCACCGTTGGCATACATTTCGTGGTTACCGTTCAAGGCAAAGCTTCCCTCCGATCCGATGGGCCAAACTACAGGATCGTAGTTGTTGTTCGGATTTTTGATTCCGAGGCAGTTCTCATTGACCGATTGGGGATCCCCCACATAGTAGACATCTCCGATGTGGACGGTGAAGTGTGGTGTGAATTCTTTGATGCAGTTCGCTACTGATTCCGCTTCGCCAGTTCCGGTTCCCCAATCTCCGGCGATGCTCACCTTCACATTTTGCGCGCCATTCTCATCGAGTAGGTCGTACACGGCATGTTTTGGGGATGCGGTAAATGGGGGAAAATAGTGCTTTTTGTGAAGGACGTATGCCAAATAATTCCTAATCCACTCCCACAGAGCTGAAGGAGAAAACATTGATTCTGGAGGATAGTTCGGCGGAGCGACTGCTTCTGCTGCTTTGTGCAACTGAGCGAGAGCCGCCGAACGTTGATTTGAGTCCAGATCTCCAACAGATCGCTTGGTCCGTAGCTTCATCGCTGGATTTGGATTGCTGGCCATCGCATTTGCAGCAACTACCTCACAATTTCATGACGTCTGGCGGAAGGGCAAACGCCCCGGTTTTGAAAGTCACATAGCGTGTCCTGACTGGTTATTACAGAAAAAGCGAAATAAGCTAATGATTGAATGACAAGACTAGCGAAAAATGAAAAAAAAAGGCCAAAGAAATGTTGGCACCCAGACACTGACCTCCAGTCTGTTCTGGATGCTATCCAGTTGGTCCCAGGAGCGAAGAGGCCAGACGCTATCTACGCTATCTCAATAAATGAATCAGTGGGGTTCTCAGCCCAGAATAAGTCGTGTAATTGCCTCGGACCACCTTGGCCTATTGTGATGATTGACCAGATTGCGGGACCAGAGAGTGCAAAGGAAATAGCGCCCAACATGGTGGCGTTCATTGAAGCCATTGGCATTGAAGCTGAGGGGCAAGACGAACTATTTGCAAAATTGCGCTCATTGAGGGGTTCTGAGCGCTATTGATTCCATGACAATGTCGGCCTGTTAGCATCAACTATCCCATCCGCTGCTGATAAGATCGGTTGAACGAAGCCGCTTTGCGGCAGAAAAACCGTAGTGTGCCAGAAGCATAGAGTGGGGTCATCACGCTTAGGAGGCGTTATGATGACCCCACTACGACAGCGCATGCTGGAAGAACTCCAGCGGCGAAACTACTCTTCTAAAACCATTCGATTGTACCTCCGGCACGTCGCCGAGTTCGCTAAACATTTTCATCGTTCGCCCGATCAGCTCGGGGCCGAGGATATTCGTCAGTACCAACTGTTTCTGATTCAGGAAAAAAAGCTGGCGTGGTCAAGCTATAACCAGATTGTTTGTGCGCTGCGATTCTTCTATGCCAAGACGTTGAAGCGCGCGTTCCTACTGCAGGAGAT
>Ga0207684_10000224_pt1 | contig 87264 bp, 70 predicted proteins | sample KBSK5501metaG_FD_184342 | JGI IMG/M metagenome (GOLD analysis project Ga0207684, IMG submission 184342) | Corn, switchgrass and miscanthus rhizosphere microbial communities from Kellogg Biological Station, Michigan, USA - KBS K5-50-1 metaG... | ecosystem: Host-associated > Plants > Roots >...
GCCGACGCAGGTGGACGGGGATGTCTGCTGGCCGGGACGAGAACTCTTCCCCTGTACTCAGCGCGCTCCGAATACCGAGAACCGTGTAGTTGCCGCTCGTCAGGGCCGTGCGTAAGTCGGCAATGGCCCGTGGATCGTCGCATGCAACGGCTATTGGCGTGGACCGGCCGCTCTTCCGCGAAATACTCGGCCGTCCTGCGCGCGAGCCGCGAACCGGTGTTCGTTCCATGACGTCAGTACCCGGAGAAGGATCGCATACTCAGGCTTATCAAGAGCGTGGCCAATTAAGCGCCCTGATGCCAGCACTTGGACAGGATTGAGCGTCGTCGCTGTGTCGCGTCAGGACTACTCGTGATCGCAGCCACTCAGATTCCAACCGCCAGCATGTCGCCCCAAATTAACGAGTGAGTCGGCGGGAGAATGGGGACCGGTCCAATCTCCAAAGCCAGGCGAGCCGTGCCCGACCGCGCATCCAGGACGGCCTCCAGATCTGCCCGTTTGGGCACGGTAAAGGCGCCCCCCGCGGATACGCTGGTAGACCGTGACGAAAGGCCGAGCGATTGGCGCTCATGACTCGTGTGGCCCGGTGGGAACGAAGGCATCCCAGAGCGCGCTGACCGTGCAGGAGTTTTTGGACCGCTGGCTCCTGCACGTCGCGGGCACCAAGCGACCGACCACGGCCGCGTCCTACGCCGGTCTGCTGCACCGTTACGTGGTTCCGGTGATTGGATCAGTGGCCCTCGATCATCTGAGGCGCGAACACGTCGACGCTGTCCTCGGATCGGCCGGGCAGCGGCTCAACCCAAACACGACCAGGCTGCTTCGCGCCGTTCTCGGCATCGCCCTCCATCGTGCCGAGCGGTGGGAAATCGGGGGCGCCCGCAATGTCGTGCGCCTCACGGATCCACCGCGGGTGGAGCCGAGGGAGCCGATCCTGTTCCGGGCCGCTGACGCCCGCTGCCTCTTGGAAGCAGCAGCAGGCGACCGACTCGCCATTGTGTATGTGCTGGCGTTATTCTGCGGGCTCCGGCGGGGCGAGATTCTCGCTCTGCGCTGGTCGGATGTGGACCTGGAGAAGCGGGAGCTCCACATCCGAAACACGCTGCACCAGGAGAAGGGCAAAGGCTTTCGGCTGGGCGAGGCGAAATCCATCAGCGCCCGCCGAAGCGTCGCTATGGCAGACACCGTTGCCGCAGCTCTGGCGAAACACCGCGAACGCCAAATAGCAGAACTACGAGCTTTGACTGAGAGCGGCGCTTCAATCGCGATCGAGTGGGGCCTGGTGGTGACCTCTCACATGGGCAAACCGCTGTCCAAAAGCACGTTGCGCGGCAACTTTCGGCGGTTGCTCAGGGCTGCAGGGCTCCCAGTCCTTCGCATTCATGACCTCCGCCATTCCTGCGCGTCCATCCTGCTTGGCGAAGGGGTAGCCACCCAGACGGTCGCCAACTTCCTCGGGCACAGCGAGGTCAAGACCACGCTGAACATCTATGGCCACGTCGGTAAATCTCAGACCAAGGAAGCAGCCACCACGATGGATCGCACGCTCGGCAATGAGTACGCTGGTCAGCAAGCTTTCAATTGGTAGGGTGGCCCAGTACTTCCGAGTCCATTGGGCATCGGACAAGCCTCGCTTAAGCGATCCGTCCTCCACGGCCCGGTTCTCCACATGATCTCGGCAGACGCGACCGATGCGGCAGTCGTTTGTCTCCAATCAAGTCCCCAAAAGACGACATGATCTAGCTGCCACGTGCGGCCTAGAGCAGAAGGTGACAATTCTCGAGCAGCCGTCAGGACTTGGCTACCTCGTCACCGCCAGGAAGGAGGGAAGCGGGACGGTCGCGAGGCGCTCCGCCTATGGCCTTCGAGACTTCGCGTACCTTGGGAGCAGCAACCCCGTAGGCCAAAAGCTTCCCCCCCGACGACGATAAGTCGGGCGTGCGCTTCGCGGAAAGCAGTTGGGAGCATCGGTGGGCTGAACGGCAACTGGGTTGAGCACGGTCACCGGACCCGACGGCAGCCCCGTCGGCCCGCGATTGGCGTCACGTATTGTCGGAGGTCCTTCGCTGCACGTCCCACTATTCGGCTCAGCCCATCTGGCCCGGTTGCGTTCGAATGTCGGCGAGGGCAGAGAGGTTCGTGAGCGGCGGGTCTGTCGGTGAAATGGCGGACACGTACCGCAGATGCTGGCTCACGGAGGCTCTCACCCACTGGTACTCGGTCAGCGACTCGTAGAGCTCACCCTTGAGCCGCCAGGCGAAGACCCTCTTGGATGACCCGCCGTCGTCTGCGGCCACGTAGTAGCGGAGCTTTTCTCCATTCTCTGACCCTGACCCCAACTGGCGCAGGCGGAGAACCTGTCCCGTGACCTCCGTCGCACGAGACAGGAGGTCGTCAATCGAGTGAACCATGAGCACAATGCCTGCGGCCCCGACGAACAGGTCGCCGGCACCAACTCCACCGGCTACAAGGAAAAGGACGAGTATCGCTCCAGACATGTGGGGACCAGTCGCCATCTGACTCATTGCGCCGATGATGAGTCTGAGAATTGCGCCGGCGATGATGGTACTCACGAGTCCGAAGAGCAAGGCTTTGAGGGGATGCCAGCCCCAGCCGGGTGGCCAGAAATGCGGATACCGGATCTCTAGCTGCCGCCAGCGCCCGCCAACCGAACTCCAAGCGCGGTGATCGTCTTCGGCACCCATGGGAAGAGCTCGAACCGCAGCCCCGGCAACTCCCAAAGCCGCGCCGTACGCGAGGTACCGGTTCCAGATGGTCACGGCCGTCGGTGGCAGGCTTGGGAAGATTGGGTCACTGGCCAGAAACGTCTTCAGACCGATCCAACGGCCAGCCGCTACCAGGCCTGCGGGGGTGGCACGCTGTCTCGTCGACGTAAGGAATTTCGTCGATAGCGCCAGGGCACCGAGCGTAGCCCAAGCTGCCAGGCTGAGGAGGACATCAAGCGGCGTGTATACCGTGACGTCCTGGTGGTCCGAATTAACGGACAGGAACACAAGTGCAGCGGATGCCCCTGCCAGCAGGCCGAGCACAGCTGTTGTGGTGCTGTCCCAGAACGGTCGCGAGAGGCCACGAGCCCGCGCATCGTGGATCACCAGGCTTGTAAATCTTTTCGACCAGCCGGCTGCTGCGCCTCTTGGTCCCGTCGTCAAGGCCTCCGTGGGCACGATCCCGCGCACAGTGCGACCGACGAGGAGCGCCCAGACCTGCTGTTCATAGGAGCTGAGCGCCACCGCTGGCAGGTCGGGCAGCCGGCAGACATATCGTCCCGGCTGGAGCTCCTCGATTTCCAGCAGGTGCCGGGCGGCAAGGTCAAGGAGGGTGGCGGGGACGGCATCCGGCGTAACGTCGAAACCGCTTGTAAGCAGGTTGACGACGGCGGGTGGCTCGGCCCCCAGGATATTGGTAGCGGGCACGGTGGGGGGGCGGGGGAACCGGCGCCAGATCACGACGGCGACAGCGATCACATACCAGGCCACAATGACCGCCAGGGCGAGGGTGAAGATCGCAAGGTTGGAGACGGCGGGGTGGGTTTCGGCTAGAACGGGAAGGTCCATAAGGTCTCTCAAAACCGGGCCTGAACGGGGAGGCGCTTCTCGGCAGCGAGCTCGAAGACCGGCCGGCGTGAGCCGCGAATGATGCTTGCGACGATCGTGCTCGGAAGGATCGTGTACGCGAAGGCTGTGTACGTGTAGAACTGACGAGCGAAGGCGATTCGACTCTGTATGCCGCTCAACTGCCGGCGTAAATGAAAGAACTCATAGTTCGCCTGAATTCCGGATACCGCCTCCGGCCAAGCAAAGCCAGGGCGAAATCAGCGGCGCGCGATGAGAGCCTCACGGGCCTCCAGGACAGCCACGCTGTAACCCGCAGGCTGCCCCGGGCCGGGTACGACGAGGAATGCAGCCTGGACTCCGGGAAACGCATCGGGAACCATTGAGAGAGCTCTAAGTACTCGAGGCCCCAATTCGTCGCGCGGAAAGATCAGCACCGCAAGGTGAAAGCTACCGCTGGCATCGGCGACCACGATCGGAACCTGCACAGGGAATCCGCCCTTCCACGAGAGGCTGATCTCTGCATTGGGTGGGAATCCGGCGCCGAGTAGCGAGGTCACGAAGCCCGGCGGTCCGAGGGGCGGCGTGAAGACAAGTGAGGGTGCGAGGCAGGGGACGCCGAAGAGCGCCGAGGCCTCACTCTGGGTCTTGGCGTCCCTGGCAATTACTTCGTAGGTGCCTGCGGGCTGAGCGGGCACGGTAATCGAGGCCGTAAACTCGCCGGACGTGTTGGTTTCGGCGAAACCTCGAGGTTGCGCCGCAAAGAATAGGGCAACGCGAAAGCGCGAACTAAAACCCGAGCCAGTCACCGCGATGACGTAAGAGCTCGCTGCGAAGGCGCCCAAGGCTGCCGGCACCCCACAACTGGGAACAAGCCTGACACCGAGTGGGCATGGCACCTGGAAATTCTTCGTGACTTTTCCACTCTTTGGATCCAGGACGGTGACAGGATAGGTGCCGGGAACTCGACGCGTCACATGAATGGTGGCAACGAAACTTCCCGATATCGGCACGATGACGCTGGCAACGACTTGATCGGCAAAGAGTATGGGATCGACGGTTCCGCCGCTAGAGGAGTTCACCCCTATGAAGTTGACCCCTGACACGCTGATGCTGTAGGTGAGCCCAGGTCCGCCAGCGAAAGCGGGAGGGCCGCATGCGGGCGTCAGGCTGATCGCGGGAGGTGCTGGGACGAATGCCGCCGAGGCAATCAGCGGCACGACCATCCCGGGGAGAAAGCCTGCCAACGCGAGGAGTCGTCGAATCCTTTTCAGCTGCTCGTCTTGAGATAGCCGGCGTAGTAGACACGGCAGTTCTGACAGCTCACCGTGAGACGGAATGCCTGCCCCCCAGTGAACGTGAGCGGAGCGACGAAATGGTAATCGAGATCTCGGAAGTTATCGAGCATGACCACGAGGAGATCGTTGGAATTACGCTGAAGACGAAGTGATCCGGTCTCGGCACCTGGGTTTTCCAAAACCAGGTCAGTGACCGAGAGCGTGCTACTACTGGGGACGAGAAAAGTGGCCGCCTTTGGATCCAGGTGGCCGTCGGTCGGATTGCCGAGCGCCGTCGCCCCGACCGACAGGGGTGTCCCCGGACTCGGCGATGTAACGGGATTGCTCCCGCCGCCTCCGCGGGTACCACCGCCCCCGCCATTGGTGCTCCCGTTCTGGAGCTGGGCAACCGCCTCCTTGGCCGCCGTTTGAATCGTGGGCTTAAGGAGCGCGAACCAGAGGGCGGCCGCAAGCAGGCCCAATGCGAGGAGGCCGAGGATGACACGCATGAACCAGGGGGGCAGAATGGCCTCCTGAAGCATCGTGCCGTCGAGCGTGATCGGGCTCTGCCCGTCGGGCTGAACCTGCACTTTGAAGGCGTGCGTCTTCGGGGGGCCGGTTAGGAACCGCTTCCGTGGCTGTACCTGAACACGACCAAAGGCAGCTGCTCCGGCCGCTGCCGTCAGGAGCGGGGGATGGGGCCTGAGATTGAGGAGCTTGTCGGGGTCGGTCGCGGTGATCTGGGCCTCAAGCCGCGTGTTCCCTCGGTTATCGAGCGCAAGATCATGCCGGACCCTCCAGCGGCCGTGAGAGGTTCGGGGCATGAGCTCTGCGGCCGCGTCGGTGAAGCGCGAGACCTCGAGCGTTCCCTCCTCCACGACTGAGCCCTCAGGATCCTCGCGTGATTGCACCCGGACGGCGAAGGGGGTTGACCCAGCCTGTATGGCGGAGGATCGTGGTGGTCGAAAGCGAATGTGTGATACACCCTCGGCTCCTGGGAACAACGAGAGTGTCGCGGGCTCCACACTGGCCCACGACCGGACATCGCTTAGCACTTCGAGGCTGAACTGGTCGACAACTTGGCCGGTGTTTCGGACCCGAACCTCGCAGCTGACCTCTCTTCCCGGCTCGACCGCCCCGGGATTTGACAGGTGCGCGCTGGCACCCATTGTTAGATCAAGCCCTGTTTCATCGCGTAGGCGACAGCGTGAGTGCGATTTCGCAAGTTGAGGCGAGTGGTGACGTCGTGGAGAGCATGCTTCACTGTCCGCTCCGAACAGAAGAGCTGCTGACCGACCTCCGCGGTGTCGAGCCCATCGGCGAGCAGCTTTAAGATGCGGAGTTCGCGTGCCGTCAGACCAGCCAGGGTAAGGCCACGCGGGCTGAGGACCTGGCGCTGTAGTCTCCCGACTTGCTCAAGAAGCCGCCCCAGGAGATCGGGTGGGAGCGTCCCGTCGCCCGCTGCCGCTGACCGAATCGTCGCCAGCAGGTTGTGCCCAGTCGCCTCGCTACGACGCAGGACGCCGGTCGCACCAGCTTCGACCGCAGCCATGAGCCCGCCCTCGTCAATTCGCGTGACAATGAGCACGAGCCGATTGGCTCCGCGCCGCTTCAGCGCCCGAAGCACGCGGGCGGTCTCTTCATCGACCTCATCGGCGATGACGAGGGCGATGCATTGGGCATCGAGTTGGCCTTCGTCGACCAACGCGATGCCCTGGATACCTCGCAGTTGCATCATGATGCCAGCGCGAGAAACTGGGTCGGTCGCCGAGACGGCGACCGGAAGGCGCTCGCTCTCAATCGCAGGCCGCGCAATCATCGCCATCCTCCTCGCCCGATTGGGTACGGAAATCGTGCGCGTTGAGCCTGAAACGTGGCGATTACCCGCGAGTTAACCAGGAGTTAACGCGCACGGTTTCGTTGCCGCAACGGGCAAAACCAAGTCCCCACGGGGCCTTGCTCAGCTAGGTATAGGTGAAGACATCTCCGGGTCGGTTGATGCAGGAAGTTCCCAAGGGGTCGCTCACTCGGACATCGACCACCGCTCCCTTCGGGAAGGTGGAGGGGCTGATGGCCGTGATTTGTGTGGGAGAGATAACGCGGGCGTCGGCCAGCACCCGGCCGAAGTAGACCCGGGTGGCTCCGGCCACGAAGCCGGTTCCGATGATGGTGACGAGCGTCGACTGTCCGGCCGGCCCAGAGGATGGCTTGAGATATGAGACGGTCGGACTGTAGGTGAATTTATCGCCGGGAGTGGGCGGAGACAGGCCGGTCAGCGTTCTGACCTGGACATCAACCGTTGAGGGAGTCCCTGCTGGCTGCGCCGGATTGACAGCAACAATCTCGGCGTCCGAGCGCAGTCGGAACGTCGCTGGGATCCCTCCAAACAGGACAGCGCTCGCTCCAGTAAAGCCCGCACCCCTCACCGTCACCGACCCGCCACCGCCAATTGGGCCGCACACGGGCGTAAGAGATTGAACGGAGGGCAACCTGGGTGCTGGGGCGGGCCGAGGTGGAGCTGTGGGCACGGGGGTCGGAGGAGAGGCTGCCGGCGGGGACGCTGCTTCTCCGACCACCGTAAACATTTGGACCACGGTGGGGGAGACGTTGCCGGCAAGATCAGTTCCACGAAAGGCAATTGCATGCTGGCCTGGCGGGTCGACCAGCAAGGTGCGGGAGAAATTGACCTCGTCCGTATAGGTCGACCAGGCAGCTCCGTCAAGCTGGTAGTCGACGCCAGCCACGCCGCTGAGATTGTCGTGATGAAGCAGCTGTAGTCGGGCGGGCCGCTCAACCAACGGGTTGCCGGAGTCTGCAGCCATTGGTTGGGGCCAGTCAGAAACGGCCGAGCCGGATGGTGAGGGATGGTCACTCCCGGTCGGGACGAGGTTGAGGAATGCAACATCGACCAGCGGAGCCGTGTGGTCGATGGTGAATTTCGAGAGGATGACGCGACGCGATCCGGACGGCGCGATCGCGTTGACAGCGAGCTGATAGATTCCCTCCTCGCTGATGACGAGATTAGGAGTGATCCTGGTGGCCGGCAAAGGGATGTTGATCAAGTTGGCGTCAATCTTCCCGGATGAGAGCTTCGTGATAAAGGCGGTCAAGCCTTTGGCTTGGGCGAGCAAACCCAGCGCGACTGACGAGTTATAGACGCCGCTGTCGATGATGCCTGGTAGGACGGGAAGCCTGCTCGGCTCCGCTCGGAACCGACGACAGGTGCGCCCGGCGCCGCCGTAGGTGATGAGCCAACGTGGGTTGTACCCAGTATTCGTGTAGGAGCCCAGCGTTTTGAAGGTAGTGCCATCCCAAGGGTCGGTGATGGTGTAGTTCTCGCTGAGTCCGCCTCTACCCGATGTGACGACGACGAAATGCATGCCGGTTTGTCCGCGAACCATGCCGACGATAACCGGGCTGCCAGTTTCGAGGACGTTGTCGACGGCCTCCCAACTGAAGTCACTTCGGGCGCCAAAGGCAATACTCGCGTGGCTGCATTCGGGTGCCGCCGCCCAGACAATCGGATCCGCGCTGCTGCCGAGACAGGCGTTTAGTTCTGCCGGAGTCAGGATGCTTCCGTAGTAGTTCAAGAGCATGGCGGTCGAGGTCAGGGCACAGCCGTACGCCCCGATCGGATCGCCGCCTGCCTGCATGATGAGGTGTCGCCAGGTGGGATCGTTCTGGCTGAAAATTGGAACACCACAGCTTGCGCCGCCCGATGGAGGGGTTGGCTCGGAACCGCTAGCGGCGATCCCGGTCGGCAGAGGCTCTGTGGTCGCGCTGCCGGGGACGGTGGGCCGCCTGACCGTAACCCGGTTGTCCGATGTCCAACACAGCGACTCCGACTGGATCTCAGTGAGGCTCTCCAGGCTAACGTCGAACGCTTTGCTGACCTTGGCTGGTCGCTTGTCTGCATCCGCGACCCAGACGGTAAGCCGCGGTTTGCTTGTCGCCGAGCTGTCGTCGACGGTTACGAAGGCCAGCCGACGATGGTCGGGCGACCAGGCGGGCCGTGTCGGCCACAGTCCTGTGGGGAAGTAGGCGAGCTCGCTCTTCACCGCGGGATTCGCCACGTCCACGGCCCAGACATGAGCTTTGTCCATCAGCTCGCTGTCGGCCGTGACGTAGGCAAGTCGAGAGCTATCCGGCGAGAGCGCCAGCAAGGAGCCGAACATGCCAGGGAGCGTCGCAGCGGGTTCGGTGCGAAGAATCCGCAAGTCGCTGAAGTCGCGATTGCTGATCCTGATGCTGGTCGTCTCATCGTCACTGAACAGGCTAGCCAGCCTGTGGGCCTGAAGGGGACACGGAATTGCTCCGGTGTTCACCAGCTGCTGAGGATTCGCGACCAGTAGATAGCCCACCCCCGCCGTGAGTCCCAGCAGCAAGGTCGCCGTAACCCCGATCATCCACGCCGGTTTGTTCTGGAGGAACGTCCCGAGCTTCACCATGGGTGACGCCCTTCTTCAGGTTCAGTCATGCGGAACTGCTTGCCCCACCGTCCATGCTCGTAAGTGATCGGGATGGGCGCGGACTCGTGAGATGGTCCGGAGGTGATCCAGGTGCCGCGTTACGGACGCCGGGACGACCTGATCGCGACCGAACGAGGCCTGCAGGTCGTGGCTGATTCGCGACGGCGGGCGGGTCTGGACCAAAGGGCAGAGGGGGCGTGCTAGCAGCCGCAAATCCGAATGGTGCGAGCCGCTGCGTACCACCCAAAGATGAGCGCGAGGCCAAGCGCAAAACGTGTGGGATTGCTGAGCGGCTGGCGGGCATCGGACCCAATGACACGGGTCATGGCCTCTCAGAATTCGACTGGGACGGCCGCTCGGTCGGTAGTCTGGACGTCGAAGAACGGCCGGGGCGTAAACCCGAACATCGTAGCGACCATGCGGCGTGGGAGAACCTGAGTGGCCGTGTTGTAGGCAAAGACGGCATCGTTGTAGAACTGGCGAGCGAAGGCGATTCGGCTCTCGGTATCGCTGAGCTGCTGCTGCAGGTTAAGGAACTCCTCACTCGCTCGCAAGGCCGGATAGGACTCCGCAACCGCAAGGAGGCTCTTCAAAGAGTCGCTGAGGAGGTTCTCGGATTCCGCCTTTGCAGGTGGTCCTTGCGCCCCCATTGCGCGGACTCGAGCCTCAGCCACGGCCTCGAAGGTCTGTCGCTCGTGGACGGCGTATCCCTTGACCGTCTGAACGAGATTAGGCACCAAGTCGTGACGGCGCTCGAGTTGGACAGTGATCTGGCTCCACGCATTATCCACGCGGTTTCTGGCTTGGACCAACCGGTTGTAAGCGAGGATCAGAACCAGCCCGAGAAGCAGAGCAATGATAATGACGATCTCAAGCACGCTCATCCTGCCAGCGCCGCATCGGCTCGCGTCCCGATGCGCCCCATTAGTCTGCCGGGACCAGCAGGCGCTCCAGTGCGTGGGCAAGCAAATTCGCGGGTGCTAGCCGGCTGCACATTATGAGGCCGGATGCGGACGAGGTCCTCCCCAAAGTTGGTCTGCCGTAAGCTCCATCCCCCGCACCTAGGCCGTTGCATCACCTCAACGCGCAAGGAACCGCAGCACGTCATGAGGCGGTACGCTCCATTCGCTGTCATCTGAGGCTTATCACGGGGCCGAGTCCTTCACCGCTGACGTTAAACTGCGAACTCGCAAGGTGCGGCCCTGCTCCGTCTTTCCGGGATGAATCCTTTCATCTTGGAGGGGTAGCTCCAGGGGCGATTTCCGTGGCCGGACGCTGCGGGGCTGCTCATGCCGCCGCTCGGCCAGGTCGGCTTCCCCGCCCGAATCACTGAGGCTGATGGTCGGTTCTTCGAGGACAGGTGGTCCGGCCGCCTCAACGCGGCTCACCACGAATGGCGCGGTGACCACGAGATCGAGGGACGCCTTCAGTTCGCCGCCGAGAGCGGACCACACGTCAGAGATCGAGCGCTCCTCCGGAGGCGGAAGAGCGATGGCGAGATAGACGGGTAGTGGCAAGCTGGTCAGCGACCCCGTGAGCAGGTCGACGGGCATTGTTTCATTGCGTACGAAGCAGCTCAGCAGGGCCGAGAGTAGACGGTGCTCATCCTCGGCCCGCTGCGTCCACGCTGTGAGGAGGTAGGAAAGTCGGAAGCGCCGAGAAGGTGGCCGACGTTCGGTGACGCGCCGCGCTTCCGGGTCACGCACGGGTTCCCACGCCACCTGACGGCGCCCCAAGTCCTCTCGAATGTCATAGAGGTAGAGGTCGACGGTTGGGGTGTTTCGCCGCGCCGCCCATTCTTTGGTTGGAGCATCGAAGCTGATTTCGACTTTCGCGCCGTTCAGGGCATCGCGACGTACCAACGTCCGAAGTGAGTCGTCTAACTCCTGGATCACGCTCTCGACAGCCTGCCGCCTCCGGTGCTCGGGCCGCAAGATGCCGGAAGGCAATCGAGAGGGCGGATCGGGTGGCGCGATCGGGCACCATCTTCTTCCCATCGGCGAACCGTTGGTGTCGTGCCTTCCCATTCGGATTCCTCCGCCGCTCCCGAAAGGGTCGACGCGATGACGCGAATAAAGGCACGGGCGTACCTTGTGGCGAACCGCCTCCCGATGCCACGGTGGACCTCGTCTTACATCGCTTGACACAGGAGGGCTGAGCTTATGCCGCAGTACCTATCGCCCGGTGTGTACATGGAGGAAGTTGAGGCGGGTTCCCGTCCCATCGAAGGGGTTGGGACTGCCGTGGCCGCCTTTGTCGGCTTGGCTGCTCGGGGCCCAGTCAACAGCCCGACATTGGTGACCAACTGGAACCAGTTCGTCCAGATGTTCGGCGATTTCATGGAAGGCGCCTATCTCGGCCACGCGGTCTACGGCTACTTTCTGAATGGGGGTGGCGCGTGCTACGTCGTCCGGGTTGGCGCCGATGGCAACGTGCCGGCGGCGCGGGGTGAGGTCCTCACTGCCAACAAAGACAAGGGCCTACCCGGCTATCGCATTACGGCCCTGGAATCCGGTTCGGCAGGGAACGACATCACGGTCGAGGTGGCTGATGCCTCGCAACCGTCCGAAGACACCTTCAAGCTCATCGTCGAGCGTGCCGGCAAGGTCGAGGAAGTCTTTGACAATCTCACGACGAAGCGGGGCAAACAGAACGTCGCCACCGCGGTCAAATCGGCCTCGAAGCTCATCATGATTGAGGAGGTGGGCACGGCCAGCGCATTGGAGCGGGTGCCGTCACGGGGCCGGATTACTTTGAGCGGTGGAGACGTGCCGGCTCCCGTTCGGGTGACGCCAGAAGAATACGTCGGCAGTGCCGCGGATCGGACTGGGTTTGGCGGTCTCGAGGCGATTGATCCCGTCACCATGCTGGCGGTCCCGGATTTGATGGCGGTCTATCAGAAGGGGATCATCGATGCTGACGGGGTCCAGGCGGTGCAGCAGGCGATGATCGCGCACTGTGAGCTGATGGGCGACCGCATCGCCATTCTCGATTCGCCTCCTGGCTTGAATGCCCAGCAGGTGCGCGAGTGGCGCGTCGACAAGGCCGGCTATGACTCGAAATACGCGGCGCTGTACTGGCCATGGATCAAGGTTTTCGATCCGACGGCTGGCCAGGCCAGCCTGGTGCCTCCCAGCGGCCACATGGCCGGCATTTGGTCGCGGAGCGACGACACTCGCGGCGTACACAAGGCTCCGGCGAATGAAGTCGTCCGCGGCGCCCTTTCCCTCGAACTCCAGCTCACGAAGGCCGAACACGACTTGCTCAATCCGCAAGGCATCAACTGCCTCCGTGCCTTTCCAGGACGAGGGCTCCGCGTCTGGGGTGCCCGGACCCTGTCAAGCGACCCGGCGTGGCGCTACCTCAACGTCCGTCGCCTCTTCAACTTCATCGAGGAGTCGATCCTGACGGGGACCCAATGGGTGGTGTTTGAGCCCAATGACATGAACCTATGGCAGCGTGTCAAACGAACCATCAGCGCCTTCCTGCTGCGGGTCTGGCGTGATGGAGCTCTTTTTGGGGCTACGCCAGAGGAGGCCTTCTACGTTAAATGCGACGCTGAAACCAATCCCCCTGAGGTCCGAGACGCTGGTCAGTTAGTGGTTGAAGTTGGCATCGCCCCCGTCAAGCCGGCCGAGTTCGTCGTCTTTCGGATGGCCCAGTTCTCTGGCGGGGCGGCGCTCAGTGAGTAAGGAGGAGTAAGAGATGGCAACCGGCTTACCAGGACTCACAAGCGATGCCATCGCGGCATCCCACTTTACGATCGAAATCGACGGGAACGAGATTGCCCAGTTTCAGGAGGTCGGCGGGATTACCTCTGAGATTGGGGTGATCGAGTTGAACGAGAATACCGCTCTTGGGCAGCCGATCGTGAAGAAGCTCCCCGGGCCGCGGAAGCCGCCGACCATCACATTGAAACGCGGCAAGAACGTCTCGACCCAGCTCTGGGACTGGCATTACGCCATGAGTCAGGGGAAGGTGGTCGACGCGCGCAAGAATGGCTCGATCGTTCTATTTGACTTCACCCATGGCGAGGTCGCGCGGTGGGATTTCTACAATGCGTGGCCGTCGAAGGTCACGGTCAGCAACCTCAAGGCGGGGTCGAGTGACATCGTGACCGAGGAGGTCTCGATGGTCTGCGAGGACATCAAGAGGGTCAAGTGAGGAACGCGAGCCTCTCAGCGAGTGGCCAAAATCCGGCAGCCGCTCTAACGACAGAGTTCAGTTTCATCCTGCCCCGGGGCTACGTGGATGAATCCGGCACCATCCATCGCGAGGGAAGAATGCGACTCGCCACCGCCAGAGACGAGATTCTGCCTCAGCGTGACCCCCGGGTCCGAGAGAACCCCTCCTACCTTTCGGTGCTTCTCCTCGCCCGGGTCGTATCCCATCTTGGTTCCGTCGCTCAGGTCAATCCGGGAATCATGGAGGGGCTCTTCGCCTCCGACCTGGCCTTTCTTCAAGACCTGTACCGGCGCATCAATCAAGACGGACACGCCGATGTCAACGTGAGCTGCCCCTCGTGCAAGCACGAGTTCACCGTCGATACGGCAGGTGGTCGCCTGGGGGGATCGTGACGTACGCGACTGATCAGCTCTTCCAGGAAGTCGCGTACATTGCCTACTACTTCCACTGGCCCGTCAGCGAGATCCTGGATCTCGAGCACCCTGTGCGGCAACGCTTCATCAAGGAGATCGCGGCTCTTGATCGGCGCGTAGGGGAGGAGAGCTAACGCGTGCGCTGGCCTCTTCAGCTGGCACGATTTGGCCGCGGGGGCAGTCGCGGGCAAAGCCCAATCTGGCGGCAGGGGTCTCCGCGCAAGGCGGAATGGGCCTCGCTGCCGCCGATGTCCTTACGCACCACGGCTCCCCCGCTGACCGCAGCGTTCAGCACTTTCGCCGGAGGACTGGCGACGGCCCGTGAGGATCAGGTCCTCCATACTACCGAGCACTTCAGGATCCTTCCGTTGCCTGCCCCCATCCTGCAGCCGAGCCAGATGCTGGCTGAATGGGCCGGTGAATGGGCAGAGGGTGTGACCGGGCGGCCAGCGCCCATGCCCACGCGGCGGCAGGTTGCCAAAGCTCGGCTGGCTTCGACGGTGAGCGCGGCGGGGGTGCAAGAGGTTTTCCCCACAGCAACCGTCACTGGCGAGGTTCTAGCAGGCGCGCCAGGACCCTTGACCATCGCAACGGTCGGATCGTGGTCAGAAGTCCCATTCCATCCTCGGCCACCGACAGGGGATCCGGACGCCATACCGGCTCGTGACGTCGTTCCGGGACGTGAGACGGTCAGGCCTGGACCGATCTCCACAGCGTCTCGCCCACGCCGTCTGGGGTTGGGACCCCCCTTGCAACGGCGACCAGAGACTCGCGCCGCCGAGCGGACCGACGTGGCCTCGACTTCTCCGGTCGGCCGAGGCACACACAGTGCTGAACTCGCCCCTTCGCATCGGCAGTGGTCGGCCGCTGGCCACGTGCGCCCAAGGGCTTCGATCAATCCGGAAATCACCATGGCGGTAGCGGAATCTGGAGGCACGGCAGCGGATGTCGCGCTTGAGCCAACGCCGCAGCCTTTACCAATCCAGAGGGAACACATGAGGCCCCGGTCTACCGGCGTCGACCAACGGTTGAGGGCTGACGAGGGTGCGCGCGTCCCGGCATGGAGTCTCAGCGCTCCCGCGGTGAGGCCCGCATCGGAGCCGGCGCCCGGACAGCAAACAGGCCGGCCACCGCTTGAAAATCGGAGCGACGTCGAAACTGAGGCGGACACCCAAGCGGTTCCGGTGGCAATCCGCGCCCCGATTGAGCATCGCCTCGGATTGGACCTTTCGTCCGTCCGGGTGCACCGCGGCTCGGAATCATCAGCGCTCAGCCGGTCGTTGCAAGCCAGCGCCTTTACGATCGGTGATGACATTCACTTGCCCAGCTCCCAGGGCCCGTTAGAGGCTCATCCAGCTCGTGCTGTTCTCGGCCACGAACTCGCTCACGTCGCCCAACAACGCCGGCTCGGGGGTCATATGCCTGCCGAGAGCTCGCCTGCTGGTCAACAGCTTGAAGACGCGGCACGGGAGGCCGAAGCCTGGCCGCAGCTGATCGAAGCGCCTCCGTCGTCTTTGCCTGACGGCGAGACTCCCATGGCTCGGTCGGCGACGCGGACGGCTGCCCTGGCGATAGCCACGGGGCGAGGGAGATCCGCGCCAGACGGCTCGCTTATCTTTCAGCACCCGCCGCCAATCTCAGCCAGCGCCCCGTCACTTCCAGTCGCGGAATCGTCCATCCAGCGGGCTCCGCTGTCGGGTCCCTCGCTGAAGACCTCTGGGTCGATGACTGAGACCGAGTTGGAAAATCTGGCTGGGAAGTTGTATGGCCGGATCCGCAGCCGGCTCCGGTCCGAGCTCTTGGTCGATCGGGAACGTGCGGGTCTGGTTACCGATGTGGGGTAACGACTGATGGGAGAGCCGGGACTCAGCCTCCGATTTAAGGTCAAGATCGATGGCCACGACGTAGGAGCTGTTTGGACGAAATGCGAGGGGCTTTCGGTCGAATATGACGTTTTTGAGTATCATGAAGGGGGAGAAAACAGCTTCGTCCACCGCCTGCCGGGGCGCGCGAAATACGGGAATCTGAAGCTGAGTCGGCCTCTGGATTCCGACTCCACCGAAATCGCCTCCTGGCTGTCAAGCGTGATAACCAGCCTGAAGAGGCAGACGGCCGAGGTCACCTGCCTGGACGCCGCGGGGAATACCGTCGGCCAGTGGAGCTTAATGGGTGTCTATCCCGTACGGTGGAACGGCCCCTCGCTCGACACCGGCGGAAATCAGGTTGCGACCGAGACATTAGAGCTTAGCCACAACGGTTTTCTCAGACCGAGCGGAGGCCGGTGAAGCGAGCAGAATGGCCACGCTAGCTCTAGCCTCAAGTTTGGCTAAGCGCGAGAGGGCGATCCTGAGGGAAGCCGCAGGGAGTCATTCGCTGCGATTCAAGTTCAATCCGACTGAGTACACCATCAGCAAATCGGCCAGTTGGAATCGGCCAACAACTGCTGCGGCCCGCTCGACGACCGCCCCGCAATTTACCGGCTCCCAACCAGCAAGCTTGCAAATGGAGATCTTCTTTGATGCCTGGGAAGAGGCAGACGGCGACGTCTCGATGGACGTCGAGACTCTCCTTGAGTGGACGCGTCCTGCGCCCGAGTCGGTCAACAAGAAGGAGCCCGAACCGCCAACCCTCATCCTGGAATGGGGGAAGTCCATATTCAAGGGCTTCCTTAAGTCCGTTACGGCCAAGTACACGATGTTCCGCCCGGATGGGACGCCGGTGCGGGCGAGCGCGAATATCAGCTTGGAAGAGATTCCCGACGAGCCGGCCCCACAGAACCCCACGTCAGGAGCCGTGAATGGGCGAGGCAGCCATATCCTGGCCGCCACCGATACCCTCCAATCTATCGCCTACCGCGAATATGGCGATCCCGCGCTCTGGCGCGGCCTCGCCGCCCTCAACGGAATCGACGATCCGCTTCGCCTGCCCCCTGGAACTCGGATCCTGGTCCCCACAGCGAAGGAGGCGGCAGCCCTCGCATAGGCAAGAGTTATGGGTCAAGACAACTTTGCTGCAGTCCCACGGCTAGAAATCGACGGCAGGCCGCTGCCGGCCGAACTGGAGCGACTCCTTGAGGAGGTCGTGGTCGACGACCACCTTCAGCTTCCCGATATGTTCGTCTGCAGCTTCCGTGACCCGAATCGAACAGTCTTCGCCCAGGCAGGCGTCCAGATCGGCTCAACGATAACGATTTCGGCGGCATGGATGAGGACGGGGACGGAGACCCTGCTCATGAGAGGCGAGATCACGGGCCTCGAAGCCATCTATGATGTGGCCGGCGCCCATGCCGTGGTGCGTGGCTACGATCCGTCGCACCGGCTGCATCGCGGACGGCGCACTGAAACCTACCACAACGTAAAGGACTCCGACGTCGCCCAGACTGTGGCGCGCCGCGCAGGCCTCAGCATCGGGACGATCGACGACTCGGCCAATGTCCTCGATCACGTTCCCCAAGCGAATGTCTCAGACTGGGACTTTCTCCAAGCCCGCGCGGAGGGAATCGGGTTCGAGCTCTCCGTGCGAGACGGCCGGTTCAACTTCGGCCGGCAGAATGGTTCCCCCGCGCAACCACGGGAACTCGTCTTCGGCCAGACGCTGCTGGAATTCCGTCCGCGAATCACGTCGGCTGAGCAGGTCGCTCAGGTACAGGTGCGGGTGTGGGATCCCTCAGAGAAGCGGGTCCTCCTCGGGTCAGCGCAAGCGGCCGCCAGCAGTGCCTCGTTATCGGCGAACCCGGCCGTGCTCGCCGCAAAATTTGGCGCACCTACGTATGTGGTGGCGGACCGTCCGCTCTCCAGGCAGCCCGAATTGGAGTCAGCTGCCGGGGCAGTTGCCGAGCAGATTGGGAGCGCATTCGCCGAGGCAGAGGGAGTTGCTCGGGGAGACCCCAACCTGAAGGCCGGTGCCGCTGCCCTCGTCAGCGGCGTCGCTTCAGCGTTCGTCGGCCGCTACACCCTTACGCACAGCCGGCACGTTTTCAACGATGACGGCTACCGCACCCATTTCGAGGTGAGTGGGAGCCAAGATCGCACCCTATTGGGTCTCACCGCGATCGGAAGGAACGAGCGCCAAACCTCGGGCAGCACCCCCATCCCTGGAGTCGTCATCGCCCAGGTGACGAATAATGATGATCCAGACGAGCTAGGACGGCTGAAGGTGAAGCTGCCCTGGCTGAGCGACAGCTATGAGTCTGACTGGGTCCGCTTGCTACAGCCGGGTGCCGGGCCCAACAGCGGGATCTATTGGGTACCTGAGGTCAACGACGAGGTGCTCGTCGCATTCGAGTTCGGGGACATTCGGCGACCCTTCGTCATCGGGGGGTTGTGGAATGGGAAGGACCGCGCCCCCTTTGGGCACGACGTTTTCGACAGCGGCAAGGTAAAGGAGCGGGGTTTTCGTTCGCGCCGAGGTCACGTCATTTCCTTCACCGATGACGAAGGCAGTGCGGCCGTCACCCTTGTCACCAGTGATGGGAGCATCCGCGTGTCCCTCGACGAGGCCAGCAAGGACTTGAAGCTCGACTGTACGTCTCAAGCCACCATCCACATCACGACCCAAGGTGGAGACCTCACCATTGAGTCGGGAGGCAACGTTACCATCAGCGCGGCCGGTCAGCTTGAACTGAAAGGCCAGGCAGGCGTCTCTGTGGAGTGCAGTGGAGCGGTCGAGGTGAAAGGCGCCGTCATCAAGCTGAACTGAGGAGGGGAGGAAGTATGGGATCGCCGGTACTGGTGATGGGCGACCGCCTGACTGGTCTCTGCACCATTCACACCATCCCGAATCCGACGAGCGGTCTACCCCAACCCGCCCCGCCGCTCCCGTTTTCGGCTCCCCTAACGGTCGGCCTCTCGACAACGGTGCTCATTCATGGGAAATCAGCCGCGGTGCAGGGCGCGTTCGGCATGAATAGCCCTCCTCACATCGGTCTACACGCCAGCGATCCATTCATGACCCCAGTCATGCAAAAGGGAACCGTGATGAGCGGCAGCCCGTCGGTTCTAGTCGAGGGCAAGCCAGCTGCCACGGGACAATCGACCTGTACCGGTTGTGGCGGGTCGGCTCAGGCCATGCCGACCACCATGGACGTTCTGATTGGCTGAGGCACTGAAGTGAGCCAAGAATTCGTCGGTTCTGGATGGGCCTTCCCTCTGCGGACGGACGCCACCGGCAGGATTGCCCTGGTCTCCCAGGAACGAGAAATCGAAGAGAGTATTCGGCTGATCTTGGGAACGGCTCCCGGCGAACGTCCTATGCGTCCAGAGTTCGGCTGTGCGATTCATGACTATGTCTTTGCCAATGCCGACGCGGGCACCGCGGCACGGATTGGCGAGGAGGTTCGCGTTGCCCTTCGTCGTTGGGAGCCGCGAATCGATGTGCACGATGTTGACGTCAGCTTCGATCCTCAGGATCCGGCGGTCCTCTATATCGACATTCGGTACCAGATTCGCGATAGCAATGATCCGCGCAACCTCGTCTTTCCTTTCTACACGATCCCGGCCGAGTCGAACGAGTGGAGTAAGCCATGAGCCTCCCCGTCCCCACGCTCGACGATCGACGCTTCCAAGATCTCGTCAACGACGCCAAGCGGCTGGTGCAACAACGCTGCCCGGAATGGTCGGATCACAACGTCCATGACCCTGGCGTCACATTGATCGAGCTGTTCGCCTGGATGACCGACCTTCTCCTTTACCGACTCAACCGGGTCCCAGACCGTCAGTACCTGAAGTTCTTGGAGCTGATTGGCGTCCACTTGTTCCCTCCAACGGCGGCACAGGTGCCAATTACGTTTTGGCTCACGGCACCCCAAGGGCAACCCGTCGTCATCCCCCGAGGCACCGAGGTGGCCACGCTGCGGACAGAGGTGGAAGAAGCAATCGGCTTCACGACAACGGACGAGTTGCGGATTCCGGCCTGCTCGGCCCTCTATCTGGCACGATCCATCGCGGAGCAGGCGCCCGCAATGGTGAGTGACTCGCCAGACAAGCCGGACGGCTTTTACTGCTTCAGCCCGGTTCCCAAAGCAGCGGACGCTCTTCTCATCGGTCTGTCGGATGCCGTGCCCGGCTGTGTGCTTCGCCTTCGGCTCAGGTGTCAGATTGAAGGGGTTGGGGTCGACCCCGATAACCCGCCGCTGGCATGGGAAGCATGGAGCGGACATGAATGGACGACATGTGAGGTCGGGCTCGATCAGACAGGAGGGTTGAATCGTGACGGCGATGTGGAGCTGCACATTCCCCGAACTCATGTCGTATCCGTGCTGGTCGCACAGCGGGCTGGATGGCTTCGAGCCAGGGTCGTTGAGCCAGAGCCGGACGTCCCGGCCTACAGTGCTTCTCCTTTCATCAAGGAGCTCCGTGCATTTAGTATTGGTGGGACGACGGACGCCATCAATGCGGTGAGCGTCGAGAACGAAATCGTCGGAACATCCGAGGGCACGTCCGGTCAAACTTTCCCCCTGAAGCATCGTCTCATCGTGCCGACCGAGGAAGCGGCGATCCTGGAAGTTAGCGGCGACGACGGCTGGCAGGAATGGCACTCGGTGACAGACTTTGCTGCCAGCACGCCGGAGGATCGGCACTTCGTGCTTGACCAAGTAGCGGGAGAAGTTCGTCTTGGTCCGGCCGTCCGTGAAGCCAACGGCGGACTGCATCGGTTTGGGGCCGTTCCGTCAAAGGGGGCGCAGATGCGCGTGCGATTGTATCGCAGCGGCGGCGGTCGCAACGGAAACGTTGCAGCCAGGACCATCACCGTTCTGAAGTCGTCGATCCCCTATGTCGGGCGAGTGGAAAACCGGCGGTCGGCTGAAGGTGGCGTTGACGGTGAAGATCTCGAGAACGCGAAGGTACGCGGGCCGCTCTTGCTCAGGACGCGGAGCCGGGCGGTCACAGCCGAGGACTATGAGTATCTCGCCTCGGAAGCGGCTCCCGAGATTGCTCGGGTTCGTTGCGTTTCCGCAGATAGGACGGAGTCGGGGTCCGTCCGGGTCCTCGTCGTGCCCAGGGCGCAGCGTCAAGGTCGCCGCCTTCGCTTTGAGCAACTTCTGCCCTCCCAGGAAACCTTGGCTAGAATCACGGCCCGGCTCGAAGCCTGTCGCGTTCTGGGCGCGCGGGTCGTCGTCGAACCGCCCCTCTATCGCGGCATCACCGTGGTGGCGCGACTGCGGCCTCGCTCCCGAACCGATCCGACCCGGCTGCAGCAAGCGGCGCTCGAGGCGCTGTATGACTACTTCGACCCCATCCGAGGCGGTCCGGAGAAAGCGGGATGGCCGTTCGGCCGCACGCTCCAGCTCGGCGAAGTGTACGCAGTCCTCCAATCATTGGCGGGAACGGAGCTGATTGAAGACGCCCGGCTGTTCCCGGCTGACCCGATCAGTGGCAAGCGTGGCGAGGCGATCCAGCGACTCGACCTGGAGCCGCATGCCCTGATCTTTTCCTACGAACATCAAGTTGTGGTGGAGAAGGTCTGATGCGGGGGGCTCTCCCTGGCCTCCGCAGCCCCCATCCGCTCGTGGACCACCTGCCGGCTCTCTATCAAGAGGATGGCTTCACCAGACGCTTGTTAGGGGCCTTCGACGATGGCCTCGTGCCGATCTTCATCAGTCTTGATAATCTCGACGCCTACTTCGATCCGCATCTGGCGCCCGAGGACTTCCTTGAATGGCTGGCCGGCTGGGTGGGAATCGCCCTCGATGAGAGTTGGCCCCTAGCAAGCCGGCAGGGGCTGGTAGGCCGAGCCGTCGATCTCTACCACCTCAGAGGCACGGCGAAGGGTCTCACCACCCAGCTCGAGCTGGTCACAGGTGGAACCATCGAGGTGATTGAAAACGGTGGCAGCGCGTGGTCGCAGAATCCAGAAAGTAGCCTTCCGGGCTCCGCTGATCTGAACCTGGTGGTTCGCGTCACCGGCGTCTCACTGCGTCCCGCCGAGTTGAAGCGACTGGATGAGCTAGTCGCGGTCGCCAAACCCGCCCACATTCCGCACCAGATCGAGGTTGTCCCAGGGTGATTGTCTGCAAGAATTGCGGCCACCACAACGCGGACGGCGAGTCGTTCTGCAGCTCTTGCGGGACATACTTGGAGCGGACGGGAGAAGCCATCCCAAGCGCTCAACCGGCTGCGCGGGGGCGCTTACCTGATCGCGAACCAGCGGAAGCGGAAGTCTTGGAGTCGAGCGGGCAGGGGGTCGGGCTGCGAGAGGGCGCAGGCAGTGAAGTAAGCCCGCCGTCAGGCGGCGGACGAATGCCTGAGACGGTTCCCAGCTTAGCTGCGCCGGCCTCCGCGGCAGCCCCGAGTCACGATGACACAAACACGCAACCGGTCATCGGACGGTCAACCAGTGAACCGCCAACCTCAAGACAGCCCCAGGCGGTTCGTCCGGGGGCCGAACGACCGCGGGTTGCGCCACGGACAGTTGGGGTTCCCGACAGGCCGCAGATCCATCTAGGTGACCTGATCTGCGGCGAATGCGGGACAGGGAATGATCCGGTTCGCAAGTTCTGCCGACGGTGCGGTGCCTCACTCAGCAGCGCCACCGTTGCGGCGATTCCTTGGTATCGGCGTCTTTTGCCTTCACGGAAGGTGCTTTTGGCGGGCGAACGGCCACATCGGCAGGCATTGAGTCAGGCGGCGCCTCGCGTGCTCGGGAACATGGCGCGGCTCGCTGTTGCCGGCGCCATCCTCCTGGCGATCGTGGCGTACGGTCTCGTCCCGGCCGTTCGCAGCAATGTCAACGAGACCATCGCCAATCTCATAACCGCCGTTCGCCATCAACTCATCCCACGCTACGACCGCGTCTATGCCCACGACGCCAGGGCAAGTGGTGCGGTCGCCGGTCACAGTCCCCCGATGGCCATCGACGGATTTTCCAATACCTACTGGGCAGCTGACGTCTCGCGCGGCCAAAAGCCGAGCCTGACCATCGCCTTTGATCATCCTGTCGATCTGGCGAAGATTCTGATTACATCGGGGGCATCAGCGGATTTCCAGGCGGAACCCCGGCCTCACGACATCCAATTGGTCTTCTCTGACCAGTCGACGAAGACCATTACGCTCCGAGATGATCAAAAGCCACAGGAATACGCCGTTGATGCCAAGCAGGTCAAGAGCATTGAAATCCGCATCCTTTCGGTGTACGCCGCGCTGCAAGGGCAGGGAACAGCGGTCGCGCTCACCGAGGTCGAGTTCTTTACTGCAGACTAGCCACGGGAGCCCTTCCGGGTGCTCCGATGACTTCATTCGCGATGCCAAATTCGCTGAGAACCTTCGCATAGTTCAGTCGAGCCCGCCGAGCCGTGACTCTATTCCCAGCCCGCTCCTCGGCCTCGATGAACAGGCGCCAGAACGGGTCATGGGACCGCTCTATGGCTAGACCGCGCTCGCAGGCCTCAGCGGCTGCCCCGACCTTCCCCAGGGCAAGGGCTGTCTCTGCGAGGCTCTCCGCTGCTTCGATTGCAGCAAACCGATAGTACTCTCGCTTCTCCAGAATCCACTCAGCGGGTCCCTCCTCAGGGAGCAGTTCTCCCGAGTACGCCTCGACGGCCTGCCGGAATGCGCCCATGGCCCCTGCCAAGTCGCCGGCCAGCCTTCGCTCTCGCCCTCGGTTCAAGGCCTCCTCGAAGACACCGGTATCGACCGCTGAGCCTGGGGCGAGGACCAACCGGTAGGAATCCCCATCGCGACGAAGCAGGCAGCAACCACCAGAGGCTCCTCGCTCTAAGAGTTGCCGGACTGAGCACAACGCCACATTGAGGCTGCGGGAGCCTGCTTCGGCCTGGGCCTCTGGCCAGAAGGCCTCTTGCAACACCTCGCGGTGAAGGGGCTTACCTGCAGAGACAGCCAAGAAGCGCAGCACTCCACGCGCGCGAGGCTTGATGCCGGTGATATCCATCTGCCTGCCATTGACTGCCAAGCTGAAGCCGCCCAAGCAGCGAATGGCGACCGATTCGGTCGGAGGACAGGCGGCGGGATTGACTGTTGGATTCGCCGCCTTGACGGCATCGGCGTCTAAAGGCCATAGACCACACTCCTGCTCGATTCTCTGGGCAAGTGCCCGATAGTCGGACGCTCGCGGGAGATCCATTCTGGCGAGCGCCTGATAGGCGAAGTAGCACGCGGCAGGAGTCGCCGTTGTTCGCGCCAAGCGCTCTGCTTGCTGAGCGGATTCCTGAGCTGTAGGGTCTCCCTGCCGAGCCAAAGCGAGCGAAAGGAGGCCCCGGGCCCAAGCCTCCAGTACCCGCGCCCCCAATTGCTGGAATTCCCATGCTGCCTGATCCAGAAGCGCGGCGGTCTTGCCTCCTGCATACGCCTCGCCCCAGCCCTGCAGGAGGGCAGCCACAGCTGCGGTCCACGGATCGGCATCTCGATCGCAAGCCATACGGATGGCGGCAGCCTCGTCCATCGCTGCCGGATGGAAACGCAACGCCCGGCAGGCGCGACCCAGACGCGCCATCCAGGAGGAGCCGATGCGCTCTGCCATGTCGGTGGCATCCTCAATCTCCGCGAGCCCTGCCAGGTCGCCGGCCATAAGGTTGGCGACACCGCAGGCCAACCGGGTAGCAGGCAGAAGGCCGTTGTTGCTGGTCCTCGGGTCAACGCTCGCCAAACTAAGCTCGCGCCTCGCTTCGTCCAGTCGGCCTGCAAGGAGGGCGGCAAGGCCCGAGACGAGGGATCGAGCGGGTTCCGGCGCGAGGGATGCCGCTTGTCGCACACCCAGAGGGTCGCCGGTTACCGCGACGCGCAAGAGCGCGGTCCAGTGCGCGAGAGGCTGTGTTTGCCGCGTCGGACCTCCCAGCCAAGCAAGAATCGCGGCTCGCTCTTGATGAGCGACGGTCGCGCCTTCGGCTCCGCCAAAAGCCGTCTCGGCCATTTGGTAACTTTCGGAGGCCAAGCTCCAACGACCTGATGCCCGATGGCGACGTGCCCGGGCAAGCAGCAGCCATGGGTCCTGGTCGAGCGTCGCTGGCGGCAGGCTCTCGAGCCACTCATCATTGCCACCCGCCAGTTGGCTGCCCTGTTCGACCAGAAGACGCTCAACGGAGGCCCATTGCTCGGCGCGACAGTATGCGCGAATCGCTTCGGGCAGAGCTCTGGCCGACTCGAGGAGTTGAGCCGCCCGATGGTAATAGGTACGACCTCGCTCCTCCCCGAGCTCTTCAAGCAGCGCCTGTTCAAGTTGGGACCGTAGGACTTCGTGATATCGGTATGAGCCATCGTCATCGAGGCTCGCTGTGAACACCTGCCGGCGCTCTAACTCTTCAAGCGCCTGCTTGCTGCCAGTGGAGTTGAGGAGCTGGTCGCAAAGGGGGCCGGTTAGACGCCCAAGGACGGATGTTCTCGTCAGGAAGTGGCGCAAGTCGATCGGGAGTTGCTCCAGCACATTGCGAGCTAAGTACTCGCGTACGAGTCGGGACCGCCCGGCCAAGGTAGACAAGATTCGCCGGCGCTCCTCGGGTGAGCGACCTTGGACAGCCAGATGGAACAGCTGCAAGCCCGCCGCCCAACCGTCGGTTCTTCGAGCGAGCTCGGCGAGCTCCTCGGGGAGGAAGGCCTCGTGGTAGAAGTCCCGGAACAGTCGCTCCACCTCCCATGAGCGGAAGCGCAAGTCCTCCTGGCTAATCTCCAGAAGGTCACCTGACAGGCGGAGGCGTGAGAGATTGAACCGGGGCAGCACTCGCGAGGCCACGAGAACGACCACCGGCCTCGGGGCATTCTCAATGAAGCGTTCAAGGGCCGCCTCGGCAGGCGTCGCCTCCAAGGCATGGAGATCATCCACTACCAGCAGCACTCGCGGTACGTCCCATCTCTCCAGGGCCAGAACGGCATCCTCGACGCAGCGCCACTCTCCCGTCAGGTGAGCGATCGGTGCAAATGCTGCCCTGAGGTGGTGAACCAGCGCTGCCTCGCTCCTATCCGTCGTCTCGGCCCTGTACCAGGCGACTGCGGCCCCACAGCGCGAGCTGTAGCGGGCGATGAGCGTGGTCTTTCCAGACCCTGCTGGGGCCACGACCAGCCCCAGTCGATAGCGCCAAATGCGGTCCAGGAGGAGGTCGAGCCGCTCGCGGTCGAGTCCCGCGGCGTGCGGAATGCGCACCTTCGCCTGCACGACCGGCCTTGACCCTGCCCCGTTCACCGACTGTCCTCCCCTCCCAGCGACCCTTCTTTCGGTTGATTCGGCTTCCGTTGGCGGAATGCACGCTAGAGACCAATTCGTCGAACGGCTAGCCCTCCATGCCAGACCGTTCTGTTGCGACGAGGTGGGATATCAGATCCCAGCTGCGGCCCTCCGCGCTGCCGTTGGCAAGCTTGGTGGTTCACGCATCAAATTGCCGCCTCCTCTGGGCCCGGACTCCCTGCTCAACACCAGATCTCACTCTTGTTGTAGCCTCGGCACCCTTCCTCTACGTCATCGAATCGGCTCCTTCCTGCGCTGAAATCGGGAGGGGAAGAGGTCGAGTGCGAAAACGATCCGATCGAAGCGAACGCCGGCCTGATCTCCGACCTCGGCCACCTCAGCGGCTGACCCGGCTCGAAACCAACTAAAGAGGGTCTCATCCGTCGGCATGAGGGATGAATGCAAATGAGACACTGGTCGGCCCGCTCGACGTAAGGAATCGGCTGCTTGGGCTACCCGCTCTACCTCGGCTTGCGCCCCCTCAAGGGTCACCCCTGGCCAGAGCCGTTCGCCAAGAAAGGTTGATTCCTCCGCAGAGTCCGCTGGAGCCATGTCAGGATCATGAGGGCGAGTGGGCGGACGACGATAGGGTAATCTACTGGTCTTTGTTGACCCGGCCCACCAGCTGGGCCCCCAGCTGGACTCGCGAGCGGACACCAAGCTTCTGGTAGACGCGAGCAATGACGCCGTCCACGCTCCGTGTACTTAAGAAGAGCCGTTCTGCGATTTGACGGTTCGTCAGGCCTTGCGCGACCAACTGAGCCGCCTGCTCCTCGGTGGTACTCAGACCCGGGCCGGACGGCGGACGCAAGCCCACCCGTCCCAACTCGGTTCGCACGCGATGCGCCCATAACTTGGCTCCGAGGCCGTCGAAGATGGCCAGGGCCTCCTCGAGGGTCTCCTTCGCCAGACGTTTCTCTTTGCGCCTGCGATGCAGGCGGCCTATCGTTAGCAGCGTACGGCCGAGCTCGAGTGGCATCCCCAGGTGACTGTGATGCGCGAGCGCCTCGTTCAGGGTGTCGGCGGCGCTTTCGGAGCGGCCGACCGCAGCAAGCAGGAGCCCTCGGCACCGTGCGCCTGTGGCAAGCGCCCAGACCCGATTCAATGCTCGAGCGCGCTCCTCGAAGGGGCCCAGCAGTCGCTCCGCCTCTGTGAGCTGGCCGAGCGCGATGATGGTTTCCAAATAGTCAGGGAGGAAACGGACCGCTCCGGGCTCGCGGACGCCCATTGCCGGAACGGCCTCACGCACGGGTGCAAACAAAGCATGAGCGGCGGCAACGTTTCCCAGCGAAAGCTCGAGGAATCCGAGTGCAGCCCGAATCCAGGCAGTGACGGGCAACATCCCCGAGGTATCTGCAGCAGCGAGACCAGCTTGCGCGTCGACCCGAGCTGCGCCGGCTTCGCCGCGACAGGCGTGGATCAGCGTCCGAGCGTAGAGCGTGAGCGCGAGGCCGGGCTGGCTGTTACTCAAGGTGGCCGCCTCTACCCCTGCCTCGGCGTAGCGAGCGGCCAGTGTCCAGTGGCCGGTCCAGCCTTCCAGCTCGCTCATGCTCCAGAGCAGCCCGGGCAGGTCCTGCTCGGCACCGCGCTCCTCAGCCCGTCGCCGCTCGGTCTCAAGCCTCTGGCGAGCCGCATCGAATTGATCACTCCATTTGAGGATGGCGGCCAGCAGGACATTGGGTCGCATGCCGACCGGGAGATCGTTGGCCGGAAGATCCTCGCGAGCACGGGCCAACAGTTCGCTTCGCAAGCCATTGCCGCTAAAAAACTCGACCAAGGCGACCGCCCCCAGGGCCTCGTTCACTAGAGCCGGATCGCCAAGGCCTTCAGCCAACTCCATGGCAGCCCCCGCGTGAGGGGCTGCCTCTGGTACTTGGCCTGCGTTGATGAGGGACAACGCCAAGTCGCGCTCGACGCCGGCTCGGAGGGCGCGATCAGGGACTTCGGCGAGCGCCGCTCGGAAAATCGGGATCGCCGCCTGGGCGCCATCAGCATGCCAGCGGACTCTCCCGAGCCACCACAGGACGTTCGCACGCTCCGGAGCCGTTTGGGCCCCCGCCACCGCGTCCTCCAACAAGGCTCGCGCCCGCCCAGCATCCCCAGCCGCAAAGTGGTAGCGAGCGGCCTCGATCTGGTGGTCACAGACGCCTATGTTGTCGGGCCGCTGCAAGGCCAAGGCTCGCTCCGCTAGCTCAGCGGCGACCTCCGGGCTACCCCGCGACCAGGCGCGGCGGGCTCCGGCTTCAATCGTTGGCAAGTCTTCTACGGTCGCACCTGCCGCGAGGATGTGCCTGGCCCGCGCTTCGACGTCCTCCGTGAGCTTGGCGAGGCGACGGTGCAGCCGCGAGCGGTCATCCTGCGCCATCGAGGCGGAGACCGCAGCTGCCAGCAAGGGGTGGCTGAACCTGATGCGGCCGCTCCCATCGATCTGAACCACCCCGGCGGCTAGGGCTTCCTTGAGGCGGCGAGTGGCCTTCTCGCCTGCGATCCCGCGTACCAGCTCGAGGGTCGCATGGGGCGCGGCAGCCACGACGGCCAGAACTGCAAGAGTGGGCGGACGAAGGTCGGACAAACGGATGGCGACGGCCTGCAGCAGGGACTCGGGGATCGGCAGCGGCTCCCCGGCTCGCGGGAACGACCCGGATCGGGCAATGGTACTTGCGATCTCGAGGGAGAAAAATGGGTTTCCCTCCGAGGCTTGCTCGAGACGGACTAGGAGAGGCCTCGGCAAGACCATACCGAGCCGATCGGCGATCAGGCGGTGGAGCACTGCGAGGCTGAGCGGCCCCAGCAGCAGGCGCTGCTTGCGTTCCTCTGGGACGTCGCGGTCCAGGGCGAGCGATGCGCGGGCAGGCTCGTCACTACGCAAGGTAATCAGTGTCGCCACGCACTGTTGAGTCAGGCGACGCAGGGTGAAGGTCAGCACTCGGGACGACGCGGGATCGACCCACTGCCAGTCATCGACCGCCAGCACGACCGGTATGCGCGCCGCCAGCGACCTGACTGTGGCGAGGGTCGCCATGGCAACCGAGCGTTGGTCCGCGGCCACCCCTTGAGGGTCAGTCCGAAGCAGCGCTACCTCGAGTGCGTGCCGCTGCGGGGCCGGGAGCGCTTGCAGCTGCTCCTCTGACACCTCCCCAAACAGGTCAGTGAGTGCAGAGAAGGCAAGCTGAGACTCGGGCTTGGCCGGCTTGCAAGCGAGGACGTGATATCTCCGCGTTGCCGCACTCGTAACGACCGCTGACCATAGCGCCGTCTTACCGATCCCGGGAGCACCCTCGAGCACAAGTACGGCCGGCCCGGCAGCGGCCGCGTCCAGAAACCGCTCGGCAGCCGCCAGCTCTCGCTCTCGGCCCCAAATCTGATCGGCCATCCCCTCGCGGAATCATGCTACGTCATCCAAATGAAAGCTGAGTCGGAAGGAAGGAGTCTCATCAACCTCCTCGCGCGGCCGGCAACACGGCATCGAGATCGGAAGCCTCGTGAAAGGTGATCTGACCCCAGGCTTGTCGTCTCAGCAGCACACTTCGGGCCGGCTCAGGCCTCACACGCCACGCCGGATGCAGCAACCTCAGATCCGCTCCGGTTTGCTCATCCGGGATAGAGACGTCACCAGCCGCCCTCTGCTGATTCTGGAATAGGTTGAGCTTTCGTTGAACCGTGCGAACGGCAGGGTGGACCGAGTCCATGACCAGCAGCCTGTGCGCCGTGGAAATGTCCTCGCACGGGCCGACAGCACCTTCAGACTCGCCGCCCCCAGCTGCGCAACTGACTGGTCGATGCACTCGATCCTTCCGGGTCAATTCTGCTGATGAGGTCGGTGACCTCTTCACGGATCCCGGTTGCCTTGTCCTCGAAGCATTCGCCCATCTGATCGTCGCAGACAGTTTCTCGCTGAATGCAAGGACCTTCTCCGCGGCTGCACACTTGGACTGCATCAGCCCCGACAACTCGTTTGGACTCCCTGGCAAAACTGCCATACGGCGGTGACGCTCCGCCACCTGTCCCGCTCGCACGCTGGTGCTTGAGTTCGTGGCCTCAGCGACTCAGAGTCGGAAGGATCTCGGCCTCGGCAGTGGGAACTTCCAGGGACAAGGCTCGCGACCAGAGTGTCCACCTCACGGCCCGAAATCATCTGGCCGAAGCCAGACAGACTTATCCAGGTGTCGCTGCCCCACGTGAGTGTTCACTTCACCCCCCGTGCCACTCGCTGCATTATCAGTGTTTCCTTCCACTGTGAAGATGGAGCCGTTTGTGACACCCGCCACGATGAAGTGATGATTAGTTTGCTGGCCCTTGGAATTGAAAGTCTGAACGCCTACGTCGCCAGGCTTCAGCTGACCCACATCCTTAGGCGAGATCTGGTGCAGCCCGCCAACCATACCGATTCCCTGGCTGCGGCGCCAATTGCCGACACTGACTCCAGCGCTCTTCAGCGCCCACAGAACGAAAATGCCGCACCAGGTATCCTTCCCAAGACCAGCTGAATCATCCAGCACGAGCGGAAGATGCGTGATGAGGTCCGTGTCATACCCCTGATTGTCGCCGCCATATGCCGTGGCGAAGAATTCGTTCAGAAGTGCGTGCCCCACGCGGAATTGCCGGCCCTTTGGATCTGCAGGGTCCTTCCCCGCGCCTTGTTTAGCCTGTACACCACCAACCTGGGACATCGCAATGGATACAACGCTCTCGCGTAGAGTGCGAGTCGCGTCGCTGGTATCGGCGCCTCCGCTCGCCTCGAGCGCCATGAACTTGTCCAATTCCTCGATGCGTAGCAAGATCTGCTCTTGTTCTCCATGGACCCGAGGCGCGGCCGTTTTGAATACGCCAGGTTGCGACCCACGCTCAAGGACCGCCGCTTTGATGACGTTAAGCGCGGCTTGAATGTCGCGTAAATTTCCGGGCTGGATGACCGTGAAGAAGGAGAAAGTGGCGAAGACCGGCGATTGGACAACCTGACGTTTGAGCTCTCGAGGATCTGTTGCGGTGGGTCTCAAAGGCACCAGTGCGGCAGCGAGGTCCTTTATCGGTAATGGAGGAGCACCAGGGCTCGCGTGCAGAAGTCGTTCGAAAAGGTCTTGGGATTCATCGCCTACCGGATTCAGAACGACACTCGATATGGTGATCGGTTTCTGTAGCGAAGCGCCTCCGCCCGTCCTTCTCGGGCCGAGGCACTTGCCACCTGGGCACCTGCTTGGCTCTGTACGCTCGACCCTCTTGCATGCCGTCTTCTTGTCCGTGACCTGGGGGTCGCGCTGAACGGTGATCGGTCCGCGAGAGAGGGGACGCTCAGCGCCAACAGGGAAAGTTTGCACGGTCTCCAACGGCAACTCTGGTGTCGTATCGTCTGAGGGGTTGGTGTCGATGGTCGATGGACACTCGAGCGGAACCTCACACGGAAGACCCGGACCGATCACATCCATAACTACTGGCACGTCGCCCACGAAAGTGTCCGGTGCCTCGTTCTCGTCTAAATCAGTTCCAGACGGACATGGGGAGGGTTGTTCGATCACGGGTGGCTCGGGAGATCCTCGAGTTAGTTCAAGTTGGTCGAGCATCGCCAGAGTTTGCCTCCCGACGATGCCGTCAACTTCCAAACCGTTCTCCGCCTGGAATTGTTTGATGACCGACAGCGTTTCGGCTGCAAAGCCACCATCCATCTCGCCACTCGGCTTGGTCGACCCGGGCATCGGAAACCCGTCGGCCACGAGGCTTTCCTGCACGAGCCGAACTCCATCGTTGGTCTCGCCGATGTGGATGGCCGGGCTGTTATCGAAGGCGGCCTCGAGCCTAGGATTGCCCGCGAACCTAGGCGACTGGAGATTCTCCGCCCTTTCTTCGACTGTAAGCCGCTGAATGGAAGCCCTCGCTGCGGAAGCCGCTTGGTACGGGGGGGCCTCGCTTGAACGTGAATGCGCCATGAGTTGACCAGCAATCAAGTCGGCGGCCCGTTCGTAGCTATCTGATGGATCGCTCAGGTAGACGCCACCGGAGCTTAGGCGTCCAGCCACAGGTCCGGAGGCCTGCTGGACTACATGGGTTGCCTCGTGAGCGAGAATGTGCAGGCCCTGCTGGGAGCGGGGCTCGTACGCACTTTGTCGAAAGAAGATGTCGGTGCCTGTAGTGAAGGCAATTGCGTCGACCGCCCGAGCCAGTGCGTCTGCCTCCGGATCCGCATGCACACGTACGCTGTCCAGACCCACACCCAGGCCGTCTTCGAGCTGGTGGCGGACCGCGGGCTCGAGGGCCTCACCGCCGCCAGAAGCTCGAGCGATCCGCTCAGCGAGGCTTTCAGTTCCCGGGTCGACCAGCTCGGAAGTTTCGTCCTCCAGGCGCATCCCGGTCATCAATCGTTGTACGAAGGCATTGCCACGCTCACGCTGGAGTCGCCGGACCACCCGGGCCCGCGTGCCCGGATCGGCGCCCCTAAGTGTCGATGCTAGGACGTGTTGCGTGGGCGCCCAGCTGAGTATTGCGTGAGTCGAGGAGTCGGCTGCTTCTCTCGCTGACGGACCAGCCGGCTCGGAGCGGCTGTGGCTCCGTTGTAGGGCCGCCTCCAGCAGCGGAGCTTCTCTGTCAGCCATGGTTTCCTCGAGACTCCCAACGACTGCTTGCCTCGCAGACTGGCTGGCAGTACACCCAGGGAAGGAGCCTGTGATAGTCCCTCGCGCCCTCCTCGGTGCCTGAAGACGCGCAGCGCTGTGACAGAGGCCGAGCGTTCGAAGTCAAGCATCGGCGGTGACGCGCCGAGGATGCGCCAATCATGTGAAGGCGCGACCTACTTGATCCGCATATTCCTCGGGGCAAAGGAGATCGCTTCCGCAGGTCGAATCTGGTGTCACGGCCAGTTTGCGAGAGCCAGTTCGCGGTACGACGAAGCTGTGCCAGAGTCGAGTGCGGCGGTACCTGATACCCGTAAAGCCGGGCGACCGTCGACCACTCACAACCTCCTTTCTACGCCCCGCGAATCCTGGCGGTACTCTAAGGGTTAAGGTACGGATAACCGTATCCGCAAAGACCTGAGGTTCCGAAGAGGACAAGGTCAATATCCGCGCCAAGGTGGAATTCCAGGTTGCAATGGATATCCGGCGGAGGCGGCACGATGAAATCGACGGAGCCGCCGATTGGCGTAGGCGGGGATGGCAGCGGCTCCACTCTCTCTTAACGACGACCGCGCCGCTGAGGTCAGCAGGACAGAGAGGAAGGTCGTTCGTGCTGAAGTGCGTCTTCGATAGCTTGGCGATGCTGATGGAGACGCCTACCCCCAAACCAGAAAATCTGCTAGTCAAGCTATCCGAGTGAAATTAAACGGCTGACGGCACCCAAGCACTGGATGGTGGTGACGACTAAAGACCATCACAATGACGCGGCACTAGATTAGGACCTTGAATTTACCCACTACCGGAAACGCCACATCCGCACCAACTCCAACCACTCTGCCGCCTATGTTGATCTCCTCCGGGCACGTCTTCGGAGCAAGGTCGATTTTCATAAGGGAGATTCCAGCACCAAAAGCTACTGTACCGCCCACTATCATGGCTTCCCCATCGAAGTCTTCGGGACAGAGCTTTTCGCCGTTTTCGCAGGTGGTGAATGGCGTCTGTGACGGTATGGAAATGCTCAGAGATGAGCCGCCACCTATCCCCCCGCCTCCAAACACGGCAAAATGTTTAGTCTCGGGGGGACCCTTGTCGATGAGGAAGAAGGCGATACCGCTGGCGGTACCGCCGTGGGGAATCTTGGGCGGAGACCCTCCGGCGATTGATTGCAACTCCCACTCGCTACTGGCCACACCTCGATCGCACAATTTCGGTCCAATGTCAGGGGGGGGAGGGCCCGGGATTTCTGGCTCTGGTGGGCGCGAACCGGCTTCAAGATCTAGGCGCACAGAACGGTCAAAAGACCGATCCTGTGCTGAGGTGCCCGGCCCGGGCCCACCTAACGCGCCCCCGCCCGATGGGGTCTTGTCGATGTTGTCGGAATGCGCATGGGGGTCTTGGTCAGGATTCAAAAGGAATAGTGCGACGCTGAGAGCTCGCTGCTTGCGAATCGATGTGTTGATGTTCTTACTTGCTTCCTTCCCGGCGCTGAAACCTACACAATCTGTGAACCCTTCGATCTTCGCAATCCTGCTTACAGGATCGAGACTGTCGAGCCGGAACCGCTGGATGATCTCTCGGAGAAACGCCGCGTGACGCTCACGCACCGTCGATTCACTAGGTTTGAAGTCGAATAGCAGGGCGCTGCCCTGTGGCACAACCGTTCCGTCGTCAAAGTCGAGGACGCCGCCACCTGACTGCTCAGTGGCCTCCCGTTCCTCGGGTGTGTAGGGGGGACAAGGTTGTGGGGCTCTCTCTGCAGGAGCGACCGGTCCCTCACCACCCACGGCAGCAAACTGGCCAGACGGCCCGGCTCCAGCTAGGGCACGCGTACCGGCAGTGAACTCGTCTCCGGGTCCCGCTGCCTGTTCTGCAGTGGCCGCGTCCTCCTCCGCTCCCAACGCGGGTCCACTCAAGGTTTCACCCTCGTCGCCGAAGGCGGGGGCGCTCTCCTCGCCGAAGGCGACGCCCTCCTCCTCGCCGAGGGCGGGAGCGTTTTCCTCCTCGCCCAAAGCAAGGGCGCTCTCCTGCTCGCCGGATGTCGGGGCACTCTCCTCCTCAGTCGACTCCCCACTGAACTGAGGGGCGCTCCCCTCCTCACTCGGCTCCTCAGCGAAGGTAAGTGCGCTTTCCTCCTCCTCGTCTCGGCACTCGCCGGTCTCCTCGTCGCAGACCGTCTTCCGCTGGAGGGCGAGAGCCTCCTCAGCCGGGCAGTCGCATGGCCTCACACCGCAGCGCTGGATCGCCCTGCCTCGCTTGGGGGTGGTGACCCCGCCGATCTTTTTGTACGACGCAGCAACTGGGGGAGCCCTAGTCCTCTCGGCGGACCATGCCGTCATCTTGTCGGCTAGGGCGTCTGCACTACGCTCATAGCGATCGGCCGGATCACTAAGGGAGATGCCGCCAGCGGCTGGGTGTCCCGCCACCGGCCCCGCAGCTTGCTGGACCACGTGGGTCGCCTCGTGGGCTAGCAGGTGCATGCCTTGCCGGGAGCCGGGATGGTAGGCGCCCTGGCGGAAGAAGATGTCGCTGCCGGTAGTGAAGGCGACAGCATCGACCGACCGGGCCAGCTGGTCTGCCTCCTGGTCGGCGTGCACCCGTACGCTCCCTAGATCGATCTCCAAGCCCTCTTCCAGCTGGTGCCGAGCGCTTGGGTCGAGGAGCTCACCGCTGCCAGCAACGCGATCGATCCGCTCAGCCAAGTCTTCAGTTCCTGGGTCGAGCTGCTCAGGGGCATCTTCCTCAGACCGCATCCCGCTCAGCACTCGCTGCACGAAGGTATTCCCCCGCTCTCGCTGGAGCCGCTGGATCGCCCGGGCTCGCGTCCCCGGATCGGCCTCGGCTAGGACTGATGCCAGGGCCTGCAGCGAAGGAGCCCAGCTGAGCATTGCTACGGCCGAGGGGTCGGCCGTGTCTTTGGGCTCGCGCAAGCTCGCTTGTTCGGATGGCGTTTGCTTTCGGCTCACGCCCAGGTCGGCTAGTGCCCGCTCGGTGTCAGGCATGGCTGTCTCTGGAGCGCTGAGCCGTGCTCGCTCTCACGACTGCACCAGCTCAAAGTAGCGGCCAAACTCGGCTACCACGCACAGGCGACCCAGCTTCCGGTATTCGCGTTCCGTGCCCCGGATGAGGTCGGCCATGGCTACCGGCCTTCCCGCGTCCGCCGCCAAGTAGGCAGCAGTTAGGGTGGCGTTACGGATGTTTCCGCCGGTGAGATCGAAGGCCGAGGCCAAGAAGTCTAGTTCAATGTCCTCGTACTGAGGCACCTCCGACCCCAGAAACTGCCGCCACAATCGCCGCCGGTCAGCCTCCTCCGGCACGGCGAAGTCGACCACTATGTCGAGTCGCCTGGTAAATGCCTCATCCACATTTGCGCGAATATTGGTGGTCAGGATCGCAATTCCCTCGAATAGTTCCATTCGTTGCAGGAGGTAGGCGACTTCTACATTGGCATAGCGGTCGCGAGCATCCTTCACTTCCGAACGCTTGCCAAACAGCGCGTCCGCCTCATCGAACAGCAAGACGCCGTTAACCCCTTCAGCCTCGGCAAAGATTCGATCGAGGTTCTTCTCGGTCTCGCCGATGTACTTGTCCACCACGCTGGAGAGGTCGATGACGTAGAGGTTCAACCCAAGCTCTGCTGCGACCACCTCGGCGGACATGGTTTTACCGGTGCCGGATTCGCCTGCGAACAGCGCGGTGATTCCGCGGCCCCGTGAGGACTTTCGGCCCATTCCCCACAGGTCGAGTACCTTGTCACGCTGGCGCGCTCGGGCGGCGAGCTCACGAAGGTGGCCCAGCACCGCTGCCGGAAGAACAAGATCGTCCCATCCGACCCGGGGTTCGATCCGCCGCGCCAGGCGCTCCAGGCCGGCTGCGTTCTGAGCGCGGGCAGCGGCCCGGAGGTCATGCAGGTCGATGGGCCGACGGTTCAAGGCCGCTTGCAGCCCAGCCGCAGTGGCGGCACGAGCCACCTGCTCTGGCCCAAGTCGAAACTGGCCGGTGGCATCGGCGGGGTCGAGTCCCGATGTCAGCCTGCCATCGAGGCTTGCGCGCCACATGCCGGCCCGTTGCGAGAAGTCTGGTTTCGCTACCTCAACGACCAGCGGTACTCGGCGGGACCAGGTCGGATCCCAGACTCGGCTGCCTGTCAAGATGATCGCCCCAGGGCCTTCCGAGAACGCGCGGACCGCGCCGATCCCGCGCTCGACCAGTCGCTCGACCGGCCCGGCTACCAGCCCGGCGCCCAGGAGGCGACCTTCACGAGCGGCGCTTGCGGCAATAGTAATCGGGTTGTCCTCCGTCCCAAGACGTTGCAAATCCACGGCCAGCGTGGGCATGTGAAGCTGCCCGAATGCAGCGGCGGCGAGGGCGCGTCCGGTGCTTCCGATACTTTCCCTCAGGTAACAGAGCTTCACAGCTGCTGACAGAGCCTCGGCGAGTCCCGAAGGATCGCCGGCGGACTCCGGGTGGCAAGCCACGAGCAGATTCGCGACGTCTTGGTCGACGCGATTGTCGCCAACCAGATGCATAGCCACGCGATCTGCGATCCGGAGCGACCGCGTGAGGAAGGGGCGCTCCTGTTCCTCGACTAGGAGGAGCCCAAAATGAAGCAAAGGACTGCCCGGGCGAAATCGGCGCCGTCCGTCCGCTGACCCCTTTGACACACCCGCGAGCTCGAGAGCAAGTCCAATGCTCGCACGACGGCGAGTCATGTCATCGTGCAGATATCCGTAGAAGCGCTCGAAGCGAGGATCTAGGTCCGGTGCCAGGGCAATGAGCAACAATTCAATGTCGAGCGCATCAAGTTCAAACGCTCTCGCAAGCCGCCGCAAGCGGATGTCGTTTCCCTTCCCCTCGGCCTCATCCGCTGCCCGGTCGACCTCCGCCATTTCGATCCGGACCGCAGGCTCTTCTGGTGTCAACTGCTCGTGCCGGGAGAGCAAGCGCTCCACGTCTGCCTTCGAGATGAAGAGGCCCCGGAACTGATCCTCGACGACATGCGCCTCGCGACCTTCCGCGGTGCGCTGATTCCCTACCCTAGCGCGGACTCGATGCTCAAGAACACGAAGCCGACCAAGTATGTGAGCGAGAGAGGCGTCGGCTGGCACGCTCATGGGGGAGCCGTGCCTCGCCTCGGTAACGCGATCACGATGCATTGTCGGCGCCGCCCCTCCGGTGATCATGTGTACGGGTTCAGGCATCATGGTCCTATGGGCGCGGTTAGCTCCGTTGCGCCCGATTAGCGCCAACTCGTCGGTGCTCCCGGATCACCGTCTTCTCAGCCTAAGCCGACGGCTTTCGAGAGGCGAGGGCCTTTCGGGCAATAGGATAGGCAGACAGCCCTTCCCAAAAGGGCCGAAGGGCGGCTAAAGTCGATCGAGTCGGGAACCCGGGTGGGGGAGGGTGCCATCCTTTCGGATGTTCGAACTGCGTTTACTGACTCTTCACGCCCGCCGTGCTGCGGTTCGCTCGAGTCGGGATCTTGCGCTCGAGAACCTGGCCCCCCACTCAAGCGGCGTTACGGGACGAGCAACCTTCGTCCGCCGGAAGCCTCATCGATTGGCTTGCGCGGCCTGGCGCCGGAGGTTGTCCAGGAAAACCAGGCCCGCTAAGTGGGTCGCGGCATTTTCTGGCCCGAGGCTACGGCACTTCCAGAGACAGGGTTCCTTTAAAGTCGAGTTGAAGAGGAGTGGCAGCCGTGTTCAGTTCGAATTGAAGTTGAGGGGCACAGACGATCAGATCGACTCGGGCGTCCGCACTGGAAATACTGTATTGGGGGAGTTGAAGAAGAGCTAAGGAAGAGAGCGAATTCAGGTTGAGCTTCGTTGAACTCGAGACGAAGTTGAGTTAAAGCCCGACGTCGCTAATGCGCCTCGGTATTGGCATTGCCGTGGGTGCCGATATACCCGCAGGGCAAAAGTCGATCCAGTTCAGACGGCTTGCCCAGGCCACATCGACCTCGTTTCCCTGTAAAGCGCTCGACCGAACAGCCGTTCGCCATCCGGACCCGGGCACGAGCCATCCTTATGCGTATCTGGCTAACGGTGCCCCGTTGGGAGGACTGAACCTTAGAGCCGAAGCCGATCAAGTCGTTCCAGGCCGGACGGACTTTAGCCGCCCCACAGCGCCTGCATAGCTCAGTTGGTAGAGCAGCTGACTCTTAAAAGGCGTCACGCAGCGGACTCCAGTGGACGCGTACGGACGAGCTCGCAACTGTCGAATTAGCTGGTCATGCCTCGGGCCACATATATAAGGATGTGGTCGCTGTTACTCCAAGCCCGCCAGTTGATGTGGTCTTTCGTTCCGACCTTCATCTGGTTGATCGCGCGATGGGGATCATTCCTTAAAAGCCTCGGCTGCGTCTGACCGTCGTCATCGTCTTCCCGGCCGCCACCCGGTGCCTTGGGACGACCCGACTAACCCACCTGGTTCCGCGCCGCGATGTAGAGCGGGAAGAACAGGATCCACAGGAACAGGCAGACGAAGAACCACGCCGCGGGTGTGTTCACCTTGAGGAAATCACTCGAGAAGACGACGGGACTACCCCGTTCGAAACGGGCGGTCGCGTCCGCATAGACCCAGAGGTCTGTCGCAAGAAGGACGAGCAGTACGAGGATCGGCATTGCCATTCGCTTCGATCATGCTACCCGAGGGCAGTGGGTGGTTTCTGCTGCGCCAGACGGAGCTAGTGTTCTTAGCTTTCGGCTATTTATGACCTCTGGCGCTGCAGGGCGGCAAGAGTCCGCGCGCCCAGCGACGGATCGGCTCTCGCCCGAAGCGACGCTGCCCCTTCGGTGCTGGTCGTTGGGTGGCGCTCCCGGGCTGAAACCGCGCGATGTTTAGACAAGCAGCCCGATTCAACAGCGAATCCGGCGGTCCCGACCCCAACGGGCCACCGGCCGTAGCACCGCATCTCTGACAGAAGAGAGGGCCGCTTCCGGCCCTCTCTTTCCTTCAGCGAGGATGGCCGGAGTCGAGTCGTTGGGGTGGTGTAGCCGGAGCGGGAAACGCGTATGGGCGCCGAAAATTGGCATGGCACTCGACCGACAACACGTATTCGTGCATTAGGCCACCCAGTCGATCCCACCCCGAGGGCACCGAACCACGCACCTTGCTAGCAAACGCTCCAGCCGTGTGCCGCAGGCCGGCGGGGAAGACACGGTGCCCGCCGTTACAGGCGTATGTTCTGTCGGGAGCACGCCCTGGCGGTCGTCGGCCTGGTCGCCTTTGTCCTAGTGCTGGCGACTCCCGCCCAAGCCGCGCGGCCTTCGCCGACGCCCACCGCCTCGCCAACCCCGACGCCTTCGCCAACTGGCAGCGTAAAGCCGAAACCAAGCACCACCCCGAGGTCGTCACCCAAGGCGTCGCCCAGCTCGACAGCGCCACTGCCGGGCACGCTGCCCGCTGGTAGCACGCGCACCAACCCCCTGCCGTCGTCGCCCACTGCACCGGCGTTGATCACGGTGGACCCGTCCACAATCGATCCGGATCAGGAGAATAGCCTGGCCATCCTCGGCCGTAACCTGTCGCAGGACACGATCGTGCAGATTGGGACGGTTGGGCTTCGAATCGCCGATGCGCCGGATGCTTCGCACTTAATCGTTGTCGTGCGGGCCAGGGCACTCACGGATGGGACGTACAACATCGGACTGACCAATCCGGACGGCCAGTTTGACGACGCCATGGGCGCCCTGACAGCGAGACACCCCTCGGATGTACCGGTGTTCCTGTACTGGATTGGGGGCGGCCTGATCGCCGGCTTTGTGCTCCTCCGCGTCCTGCGCTGGCTCGTCACCCCTTCCGCCTCCTGACCCGTCGCGATCGGCGCGACCTCGCTCGGCGCGATTAAGTAGTCGAGACACTTTCGCCGGAAGATGCCCCCCATGCGCTCGCCGAGGAGGGCGGCCGCGTGGCCGTTCGCCGCATGGTGCAAGCCCGGGAAGGTTCGCCAATGCTGGTAGCCGCCGGGCCGCACCAGCCGCCACCGGTAGCGACGGATCGAACGGTTGCTCACCACGATGCGCAGCTTCAGCAACTCGCCTGTGACGCGCTCGGTTGTCCTTCGAGATCCGGGCGATGAGCTCCCTCATCTCGGCCCTGAGGTGAGACCGACCCAGCTTGGTCTGTGGATTTCCAGATCCAATACCCTCGTCAGCTCTTTCGGTGCCAGCGCAGGACGGTTTCCGGGGCGATCTCGGTGACCAAGCGCCCGGGTGAGCCGCTGACGCCGATCGAGGAAAAGCTGATCGTGGACCTCGCCAACCAGGCTGGCCTGGTCCTCAAAAATGTCGGGCTCGCGGCGGAGCTGATGCAGCGGCTTGATGACCTTCGCGCGTCACGTCAGCGGCTCGTCGCCGCCCAGGATAACGAACGGCGACGGCTGGAACGCAACCTCCACGACGGTGCCCAAGAGCATCTCGTGGCATTGAAGGAAAGCTCAGGCTGGCCGAGACGGCGGGTCCGACGAACCCCGAGAAGACCTGGCGGCTAATCGCTGAGATGAAGGCCGACGCGGACGAGACGCAGACGGCGCTGCAGGACCTGGCCCGAGGGATCTAGCCGCCCTTGCTGGCCGATGAGGGGTTGGTGGCAGCCCTCGAAGGCCAGGCGCGCAAGGCGACGGTTGTCGTCGAGATCGCAGCCAACGGCATCGGCAGGTACCCGCAGGAACTGGAGGCGGCCGTGTATTTTTGCTGCCTCGAATGGGTCCGGCTTCGAGCCTGCGAAGACATCGCGCGGGTCGGGGCTGCAGAACATGACCGATCGCCTTGATGTTCTTGGGGGTCGGCTGGAGGTGACATCGGCGCCGCGACGTGGAACAACCGTGCGGGGACTCCTCCCGCTACTCAACTCTACGCAGCGGTGACTTTTGCCTCCTTCACCCGGTAAGGTCCGGTGCGCGCATCCGCGCGAGCCACCGTGGTGACGGCTCGGTCACGGTCGTGTCTAAGGCGCCCTATTCCGCAATCCCTCACTGATCGGCTCGTCGCGTTTGAGGACCGTGTTATGAACCTGTTGCTTCGGGAGGCCGGTCGACACGCCTTCGCGATCGCCTGCTCGGTTGCCGCGCTGATCGCGCTCGGGTGCGTGCTCTGGATCGGCCTCCAGTGGGGCGGCCTCCACGTGGCCAAGCTGGCCGACGACAGCATCTCCATCCTGGTTCCGGTCGCGGCCGCCATCCTCTGCTGGAGGACGGCCGGGCGCCGGCGAGGCCGGAGGCGAATGGGATGGGTGCTCCTCGGGGCCTCCAACTTCTCGTGGGGCTTGGGCAGCGTCATCTGGTGGTGGTACGAGATCATTCTCCGGCAGGACGTACCGTTCCCGTCCTTCGCTGACGCTGGGTTCTTACTTGACGTGCCGTTCGCCATCGCCGGCGTGGTCCTGATCTCCTCGCTCTCGGTTGCCAGCCTGTCGCAATTGCGCACCCTTTTGGATGGGACCATCACCGCGGCTGCGCTCCTCTTCCTCAGCTGGGCCACCGCCTTGGGGACCGCATATAGCGGGGCCACCGGCGGTGTGCCCGAGAAGGTGATCGGGCTCGCCTATCCGCTGGCCGACGTCGTCACGGGCTCGATCGTGCTCTTCTTCCTGCCCCGGGCCCAGGCGCGCGCTCGGCTGCCACTGGCCCTACTCGGGCTCGGCATCTTGGCGAACACCGTATCCGACAGCCTTTTCACCTATCTTCAGCTGAGCGCCAGCTACAGCTCGACGCGCCTGGTCGACGCCGGCTGGATTATTGGATTCCTGCTGATCGCGCTGGCCGCCCTCCGCGAGGGAAATGATGAGAGTCCCGAGACCGATGCTGCAGCGTTTTCGTCAGGGCGAATTGAGGTCATCCTGCCCTATGCGGTGGTGGCGGCGACCATGGTATTGGCCGCCATTCGCGTGGTTCGCACCGGCTCACTCGATCCCTTCCTGATCTGGACGGGCATGCTGGTGATGGTTCTGGTCCTGGCGCGGCAGTTCTTCACCCTGCTGGAGAACCTCTCCCTGACCCACACCCTGGAGGTCAGGGTTCAGGACCGCACGGCGGCGTTGAAGGACAGCGAGCTGCGGTTCCGATCACTGGTCGCCGACCGGCGGCTCCGGTACCAGAGCCCGGCGCTCCAACATATGTTCGCCTACCCTCCCGAAACTCTGGCCGGCTCCAGCATTGGCGATCTGCTCCATCCGGATGATCGGGGGCAGCTGCTGGCCCTGCTCGACCAAATGGAGAAGCAGCCAGGGGCCACCGCCCAGGTCGAAGCGCGATGGCGCCACCAGGACGGCAGCTGCCGCTCCTGTGAGATGACGATTGCCAACCTCCTCCAGGAGCCCGCGGTCCGCGGGCTGGTCATCAACAGCCGCGATGTCACCGACCGCAAGGCGCTCGAGGAACAGCTCTCCCATCAAGCGTTTCACGACTCGCTCACCGGGATCGCCAACCGGGCGCTCTTTAAGGACCGCCTCCGGCAGACCGTCGTCCGGGCCGGCCGGCGCAAGGAGAAACCCGCCCTCCTCTTCTTCGACCTTGACGGGTTCAAGACGGTCAACGACAGCCTGGGTCACGGAATCGGGGACGAGCTCTTGGCCGCGGTGGCCGCTCGCCTACGGCCCTACGTGCGCGGTGGCGACACCATGGCGCGGCTGGGCGGCGACGAGTTCGCCATCCTCCTGGAGGACACGGCGGAGGCCGGGGCCGCGGCGATCGGCGTGGCGGAGCGCATCATCGACGCTCTCCAGGCGCCCTTCGTGCTCCAGAACAAGGAGGTTTTCACATCGGCCAGCATCGGGATCTCACTCCTGACCGCGAGCGAGGATGCCGACGAGCTCCTGCGGAACGCCGACATCGCGATGTACATGGCGAAGGCCGCGGGCAAGGCTCGTTACCAGCTCTTCAATCCCTCCATGCACGATGCGGTCGTCACCCAGCTCCAGCTTGAGGGGGAGCTCCAGCGGGCGCTCGAGCGGCAGGAGTTCTTCCTCGTCTATCAGCCACTCATGTCGCTGCGGACCGGGCACCCCGTTGGCGTGGAGGCGCTCCTGCGCTGGCGGCACCCGCACCGGGGCGTGGTCCCACCGACGACCTTCATCCCGCTGGCCGAGAAGACTGGTGCGATCATCCCTATCGGCCGCTGGGTCCTGCGGGAAGCCTGCCAGCAGGTCCACGTCTGGCAGGAGCGCAGCCCGAACCTGGGTTTGAGCGTGAACCTCTCGGGCCGACAACTGCGCGACCAGAAGCTGACGGCCGTCGTGCGCGAGGCGCTCGCGGATTCGGGTATGGCACCCGGCACGCTGACCCTGGAGATCACAGAGAGTGTGCTGATGGAGGACATCGAGTCGACCCTCGAGGTCCTTCGTGGCCTGCGGGCCCTGGGTGTCCACCTGGCGATCGATGACTTCGGTACCGGCTACTCGTCGCTGAGTTACCTCCGCCAGTTCCCAGTCGACAGTCTGAAGATCGACCGCTCGTTCGTGAGCGCGCTCGACAGCGCCGGGGGCGAGCCCCTGGTGGCCACCATCCTGCGCATGGGGCAGACGCTCAGCTTGGAGGTGGTAGCCGAAGGCATCGAGCGGTTAGATCAGCTCGACGAACTCAAGAAACTCCGTTGCGACCTTGGCCAGGGCTTCTATTTCAGCAAGCCGGTTCCCGCCGCCGAGATGGCCGCGTTCCTCGCCAGCGAGTCTGGCCTCGCCGCCTGACGTCTCGTGCGACCTCGTCTGCGCGGTCGCCGTCATCCGGGACTACGAGTGGGTCGCATCGGAGTGCGGCGGCGGCTGCCGGCGCCGCGAAGCTCGACGTCCAGCGGTCGCGGAGTGCCACGCCGTCATGGCTGACGTCATGAGCCGCGAGCCATCTCGGCATCCTGGTCAACAAGGCGGGCATCAACCGCGACGCGATGCTACCCAAGATGACGCACGAGCAGTGAGGCGGCCGGACCTAAGCCGCCAGACCAACATCTATAGCCGCCCGCAGCGAACCCAGAGCGGTCGGGCCGCCCTGCGAGGAGGGCCCTCGCCGGAGCCCTCCTCGGTTCTGGCTGAAGGTCAGGAGGCCACGAGGCCCACGCATTGACCGGTGGCACGGCCGGAGACGGTGTTCTTCGTTCCTCCGGAGTCGCCGAGCTGCGGAGCCGGTGAATCGCCCAAGCAATTGACGTTGTGCTGGATCGTGTTGGTCACGACCTCCTTTCCGAGAAATACTGTAGTGGGGAGTTGTCGTGGGGAGTTGAGGAAGTGTTAACAAAGAGGATGAGTTCAGGACAAGTTAGGTTGAACTTGAGGCGAGGTTGAGTTAAAGTTCCGACGCCTAACAGGCCCCTACAGCAGTGACGATGCTGTGAACACCGAGCCGTCCGGCGGCGCTCTTCTCCCACATAGATATAGGTGTAGCGCCGACCGGCTTCGCGACACTGTCCAGCCTCACGCCAGAATCACAGCCATGTCGCCATAGGTCGCATAGACAGCCTCGAAGGTGGCCTTGTCCGCCAACTCTCCTCCAGACCACGGGTTGTTGATGAGCACTCGTCCGATGGGAGGCGGCTGGCGGCCGCCTCCCCGGGCGCGTGCCCTCCGCCGACGAACATCCAGGCGATCCCGGATCAGGAGCTTCACCTGGCCAAGGTCGCCTCCGTTATCCCCGGACCGTAAGAACTTCCGGAGCAAGCGGGTCGAGTCGGCGAAATGTTGCTAGATTCGTTTCCTTGTTTTCCGATCCTTGGTGGACTATCGTCTCGGAAGGGCCCCTAGGCGAGGACGGCGTGCGTCGTCCGGGGGGCAAGGAGGGATGGACTTGAGGAAGCATCGCTTACTGGCCGTAGCGATTCCGATTGCCGTGGTCGTTACCTACGCGAACTTGCCGGCTTCGGCAGCTCTGGGGCCCGGAGTCGGCAACCCACCGCCGCAAGGTACCCAGACCAACCAGGCCTACAAGGCGAGTTACTGGGCGAACAGCGTGACGAACGTGTTCGCCACCACCCAACAGACCAGCTGCTACACGCCGGAGATTCAGTACGGGGCGAATGCTGGTCCGAACGACGGCTACAGCGGTGAGACCGCGTGCAATGGTGCCGCGACGACGGGGGAGAACCTGGGCCCATACGCCCAACAGTCGACCAGCAACCCACCGTACGGCGTTGGACCGCCCGACCTGGTCAAGGACCACTCGGAATCGGACATCCGGGTCGATCCGACTAATCCAAGCCACCTGATCGGCTCCGTCAAGTGGTTCGCTAGCGCCGAGGGCTATAACCACGTGCTCGGCTTCTACGAGTCGTGGGACGGCGGCCAGAGCTGGCCGGTGCAAGGCCACATCCCTGGTTACGAAGGATGGACCGATAACACCGACCCGGTAGGTGCCTTCGACGGCTTCGGCAATTTCTACGAGCTGATCCTGCCCTACCAGTTCTTCTACAAAAGCGATGGAAGCCATAACTTTGCGACGAACCCGAATCACGAACCGAACCCGGCGCTGGCCGCCGAGGTGATCTCGGTCTCGGTTCGGAAGCACGGCGCCACCGGGGCGAGCGCTTGGTCAACGGCTAACGGGACTGTCGACATCGCCGCACCGTACGACAAAAAGGGCCAGGAGCCGGACAAGCAATGGCTGACGATCGACACCAATAAGTTCCGGCCTGACGGCAGCCTCAATCCGAACTACAACACCATCTATGCCATGTGGGCCGTCTTCGACGGCATCAACAGCAAGCCGTTCGTCTCGACCGCGAAAGCCCTGCAGAACGCCACGCACACGCCCTGGTCGGCGCCGATCGTGCTGCCAACCGTCAACAACACGGCCAGTGACACCTATTTGCTGCCGCACGTCACGCCAGATGGGACCGTGTACACGTCGGTCACGAACTTCCCCGGCAACCACGGATTCTGCTGCATCACGGTCTCGGCCGACAGGTCAACGGACGGGGGAAAGACCTGGAAGTTCCTATCTACAGCGGTTTCCAACATCTTGGTGCCGTCGTTTGTCGGCGGCTATGCCAATACGACCTTCACCGATGGCATCGACAACACCTTCGCGGTTGGCTTGAGGGCGGTGAACGGAAAGTACCCCCTTTACATCTCCTACAACGACGACAGTGCGGGCGTCTCGAATGTCATGCTCACCGTGTCGTTTGACGGCGGCTCGAGTTGGACGCCTCCCATCAAGGTCAACGACAACGCATTGCCGGTGGACGAGTTTCAGCCCAATCTCGCGGCCGCGTCCGACGGGACGGTCAGCGTAAATTTCTACGACCGGAGATTGGCCTGTCCGGCGGCGGGCACGGCGGAAGCCGCTGGCGCCGGCCTCGCGTTGGATCAAGTCAACGTGAATTACAGCGGCAGCTTGCCGCCCTACGGTGTCAGTAACTACTGCGTCAACACCAGCATCCAGTTCTACGACGCCAGCCTGAGCCCGATTGGGCACAACATTCGGCTCAGCCAGCACACCTGGGACCCGCAGCTGAACTCGCCCATCCGGTTCTGCGTCTGCGAACCAAATGCCACCTTCATCGGCGACTACTTCGGTAACACCTTCGCCGGTTCAATCAGCTATACGACATCGGTGAGCACCTACAACGACGGGTCGAACCCAGCTAACCGACAGCAACAGGTGGTTGGCATCGTCGCGGCGCCGTAGAGGCTTGAAGGAATTCGGCTGGGAAGGAGTGATCCTCCCCGGCCGAAGCTCTGGGGAGAAGGAAGATGACCTGGAAAGCCTTTTGCGCACCAATTCGAGGTGGTTACGAGTCGCTGTCGATCGGCACAAGCTTCTGATCAGGAGGGACAGATGAAAGGACGATTTGGATTCGCGGCGGCAATCGCGGCCGGACTTGGCCTTGCGCTGTCGGCGGGCGCTGCCGCCGCCCCTGGTGGGAGCAGCAGCGGGCTCGGCTTCTCGAACACGCCGTTGCTGCGGCCAGATGGCGGTAGCGAACCCGCGATCACGATCGGGAAGGACGGCACCATGATTGTGGGTAGCCTGTCCTGGCAGCTCTTCCAGACCAATATCTGGAAGGGCGTCTTTGGGTCGACCCCAGCCTTCCAGGGCCCGATTGACGCGAACATCGAACCCGGTGTGGGCGGGGGCGGCGACGAGGATTTCGACATTGCTTCCGATGGCACGCTGCACGGGACGACGCTCGTCTTTTTCTTCAACCCGGTCAAGAAGATCACCCAACTCGGCGTCTCGGCCATCCGCTGCCCGAATGCGAACACCTCCAGCAACTTCGCTCACTGCACCCGGCAGATCATTGACACCACCCAGGCGGATCGGCAGTGGCTCGCCTCCAACGGCGGCACGGTCTACATCTCGTACCACGACTCGGGCAGCAGCACCCTGATCCACGTGCAGCGGTCCGACGACGACGGACTTACCTGGCACAAGGTCGGCGACCCGGTTGTGGCGCAAGGTTCAACGACCGGGAACTCAACGTTCAATAATGACCAGGGCGAGCTTCAGGTCGACCCAACGAGCGGCATCGTGTACGCCATCTATGCAGCCGGCCAGGCCTCGATTCAAAAGGGAACAAACGCCAACTTCAACAACATCCTGGTCTCCCGCAGCCTGGACAAAGGGCTGACCTGGAGGGCGTCATTGGTCTTCCACGCTCCCCTGAACACGGCGCTCAACAACGTGTTTCCGGCGCTTGCCGTCGACCCCGTGAACGGGGACCTCTACGCCACCTGGTCGGACGCTCATACCGTGTCGGTTTCGAAGTCGACCGACCACGGCCAGACCTGGTCCTCCGCCCAAGTGGTGAGCGCATCGCCGGCGACCACCGCGGTCTTCCCTGCGATCGATGTCCGCGACGGCCTGGTCGACCTCGCCTATTACGGGACCGCGGCCTCCAGCAAGGACGATCCCAGCGCGGTTTGGAATGTCTACCTGGCTCAGAGCACGAATGCCGGCCAATCCTACAGCCAGGTCAAGGTGTCAGACAAGCCGAACCACCTGGGCGTCATTTGCACGCAAGGGATCGCCTGCGCTCCGGGCACGCGCAACCTGCTGGACCTCTTCGAGGACGCGATCGACCCAGCAAGCGGCAAGGTGGCGATCATCTACACCAACGACCAGCTCAGTGTGGACAGCACCGGCAGCCCACTGCCTCAGGTCGAGCTGGCGCAGCAGAACTAACGGATCCTCGCAAAACGGCCGCGTCCCGATGACGCGGCCGTTTGCGAATAGGCGAGAGCGGTTCCCGTAGTGGCCAGAGACCGTTGGGGTGTTCTGTTTCAACCCGCTCACTGAGCCGCTCTACTAGCAGCGACCTTGCCGGACCTTGCATTGGCAGTCAGGCCGCCGGGCGCTTGAAGCGCCGCACGGACCATATTTCACCGAGCCTGTCGCGGTTCCGTAACGATTTTGGGGCCCCACGCCGCCGGAGCTGGGCTGAGCGTTCTCATTTGCAGACGGATCTTTCGTACCGCGAAGGAGGTGAGCGAATTGAAGACGCTATTTGCGAGTGCCATCATGGCCGCCGTCCTCGCCAGCGGCACCGTCGCCGCTTCTGCTGCGGGGCCTCCGGCAACGCCGTCCCCAGCCGGTAAGGCCTACGGGTTCCACGCCTTCTTCAAGCAGGACATCACGATGAAGACCCATCGGGGCTGGCTGGTCGTCTGCAGTCTGAAGAACGCCAACGCGCAACCGTGGTTGCGGGCCGCCCATGCTGCCAAGGCGCTGGCTGCCGCCCAGTCGCATCGTCCGGCCCAGTCGCTGGGCAAGTCGCAAGGCAAGTCGCAGGGACAGTCCGCTGCGACTACGTTTACTTGTCCGTAAAACGCACACCCGGGAGGGGATCCGCAAGCTGCGGGTCCCTTCCGCGCTATAGAGGAGCAGAAACCATGAAGCGCGCGTTCATCGTCGCCGCCGTGCTGCTCAGCGCCTGCGGCCCGATTGCCGGTCCGAGCAACGCGACTCCGACTGGAAGCCCGTCGCCCACGGATGTCATACCGTCCGCCCAACCGGCTTCGCCCGACCAGGCGGCGGTTGCCAGGCAGGCGGTCGCGTCCGCTCTGCAGCAGCTGCGGCAGGGACGAGGTCTCAGCCTGACCGGCGACTCGTACATCGACAGCGACGGGACGGATATCAGCGCGCACATCACCGGGACGATCGCGCCAGACGGCGCGATGGATCTCTACATCAGTGTCCCCTTCTCCCAGGGCACCGATGTCTTCGAGGTGCGGTCGCTCGCGGGGAACGAATACACCTGGGACCCCAACTCGACCAGCTGGAACAAGGCGGCGCTCGGCGAGCCAGCGGCGAGCGGCGTCTCCGCGGTTGACCCTCTGTTCATGAACTATGCGACCGTGATGAGCGCGAGCAACGTGCGCGTCGCGCCGGATGACCTCGTCAACGGAAGCGAGACCACAGTCTATGAGGTGACCGTAACCTCCAGTGACCAGAACGACCAGGTGACGACCCGGCTCTGGCTGGCCAAGGATTCTGGCGCCCTCCTCCAGGAGGGCGTGATCTTGAACAGCCAGACGGAACTGCCAGGAGGCCTTGGCTTCAACGGCACCGTGCTGATCCAGTTCCAGCCGGCCCAGACCCTGGTGAGCGTGAGCGCGCCGGCGGTCGGCTAGTCCTCATGGCGACCGGATCGCTGGGGCAACCCGTCCCCGGGCCGGCCTATCGACCGGGATCGCGCGAAGATTTCGACCAGCTCTACCGCGATAGCTATCCCCGAATCCTGGGCACGCTCGTGGGGCTTCTACGCGACCGGGCGTCTGCCGAAGACTGTGCGCAAGAGACGTTTGTCCGCGCCTTCGGGTCGTGGCCGTCCTGGAAGCCCACGGCTCCGGCGGAGGCGTGGCTGCACCGGATCGCGCTCAACATTGCCATTTCGTACCGCCGCCGAGAGCGGCTCCGGGAGGTGGGAGAACTCCTCCGGCGGCTGGGAAGACCTACTCCAGGGGCCGATCCCGCCGACCTGGCCGGCCGGGACGACCTGATCAACGCACTTCGCCGCCTGCCTCCGGCTCAGGCGGCCGCCATCGTGCTCCGTCACTACCACGGGTACAGCAACCGGGAAATCGCACTTGCCCTGGGTGCGCCGGAGCGCACCGTCGCATCCCGGATCGCAGCTGCCAAGCGGCGACTCCAGAAGGAAATAGGTACTCGTGGACACTCAGACGTTCTTATTGATGAAGGACCAAAGGGCATCGGGTGACAAAGTGATGACAGCAAAATTCGACCAGTGGCTCGAGGACGAGCTGAGCCGCACCCTGACGCCGATCGTCGGCGAACCGGCAAGGCCCGGCCAGGCGCGGTATCAGAAGATCGATACCGGCCATTTGTGGATCGGCAGAAAAGCCGTTATTGGCCTGGCCATTGCGACAATGGCGGTGGTTGGAAGTGGCGTGTTGGCCGCGGCGTCCGGGAGCGTGAACCCGCAGGTATGGGGCCAGCAGGTGATGAACGCGGTCGAAACCTGCAAGACGGAACTCCAGCCGGGACGGCATGGCATTGGCGCCTGCGTTAGCGCCTTCGCCCGCCGAAACGGTCAGCAGACGCAGACTCAGCACGCGGCCAATGGGGCAAACGGAGCGGCCGGCGTGAAGCACGGCGGCAATCATCCAGGTCCGCCGTGGCTTCGCCAACAGGCCAGCCCCGCAGCCAGCGCTACGGCGACTCCATAGCCGCATTCTCACCGTATCAGCAGTGGCGATGACGACACGAGTGGGCGCACACCTCGATCGAGCGAACCGCGAACCGCTAACCGCTTATGGCTCAGCGCGCACAGAGGCCGGTATACGGCATTCGTATCAGTAAGACCGTTTCCGGTGCTACGAGCCAGTTCCTCTGGATGTGGCCGTAGCCTGCCAATTCTGATAACAGATGGCTCTACGGCTTAAGTTTTCGGCAGAACTGGCCTGCCACTCGAGCAGATCATCGGCCGATTGTTCTCTGGCGGATACGCAACCTGACTGCGATCACAGCGACAGCACGCGGCAAAGAGGGGGAGAGGGCAAGCGGAGGTCGCGGCATTTCCTCGCCCGAGGCTACGGCATTTCCAAAAACAGGGTTCCGTTAAAGAAGAGTTGAAGAGGAGTGGCAGGCGAGTTCAAGCCGAATTGCAGTTGACCGGCGCGCGAGCCTCAAATGAGGCGGTTTCGGGAGTCCGCACTGGAAATTCTGTGGTGGGGGAGTAGAGAGAGAGTTTAAGAAGGGAACGAGTTCACGACGAGTTCCGTTGAAATCGAGGCGAAATTGAGTTAAAGTTCCGCGCCCGCACGGGTCTACAGCACTGACGATGCCGCCAACGCCCGGCCCCTGCCGTGGTGATCCTGGATTCCAACCGTTCGACTCCCTTCGGTGGACCCACCGAACCCCCCGGACTGCTCACCACCGTCTCGGCGTTCTTAAGTCCGTTCCGTCGCTCGAGATGGCGGGGGACGCGGCGTTACCGAACCAGAGCGGAAACCCACATGGTGCCCAGCAGTTGGGCAAACCGGTTGTCTGACCAGCCGCGTTCTGTGACCAAACGATGCCACATGGCACCATCCAGGGTCGCCGCGAGGAGGTCTCGACACTCTTCTTCGCTGACAGCGAGCCGACCTGTTGCGGCGGCAGCCCGGGCGTAATGACCAGCTGCATCGAGGCGCCCCTCGTCAAACTCGGCGAGCATCGCCGCAGCCGCGGGCTCGCTCGTGGCCGCTCCCTGCAGCGCGCGGAGCAAGGGAGTGAAGCGCCGGAACACCGAGGCGTAGACGCGGGCTTGGGCTCGAAACCGGGTAGCGAGGTCCGGTTCGGCTAGCACCGCGCGGATCTCCGGCCGATCCAGGAGCCGAACGTCCTCCTCGTCGCCTCGGAAAGTGGCGTACCACACCTGTCGCAGCAGCGTCGGCTTGTTGCCAAACGTCGCGTAGACGGTTTCGACCGCGACGCCCGCGACGCGGGCGATCTTCGCGATCGTGGTCCGTCCGTAGCCCTCGCCGATGAACAGGTCGTGTGCGGCGTGAATGATCCGAACGCGCGTCTCGCCGGCCTGTTCGCGACGCCGGATCGAGTGGTATCGCCTCTTGACTGCCCGCGCCATTGGATATAATATTACTGTATTGAACACAGTCTAGGTGTATTGGAGGTTGGCGTGATGGGCACGGAAGTCAATGAATTCCTGGCGGCGACCATGCCGCGACTGAACGAGGCCGAGAAAACTCTTCACAACGGCGACGCCGGTCCCCGGATCGCGATGTGGTCGCGCAAGGACCCAGTGACGCTGTTCGGGGCTGCCTTGAGCGGAAGCGGGTGGGCCGAAATCGGGCCGATATTCGAGCGGCTCGGATCGTCCTTCTCGAGCTGCACGTCGTACCAGAACGAGGTCGTCGCCGCCGGCGCGAGCGGCGACCTTGCATACATCGTAGCGTTCGAGCACACCACCGCATCCTTGAACGGCGAACCACCGCAGCCCTATGTGCTACGCGCCACCACTGTGTTCCGCCGGGAGGACGGCGAGTGGAAGGTGGTGCACCGACACGCGGACGAGGCTTCGGCAACCGCGCTGGCAGGACGGCTGGCACCGACCTCTACGCGATAGCCGGGTCATCTCTCTCTCGGACGTCCTTGAGGCAGAAGAGCAGTAGCTTGCCGGTCTGACTGGGTTGGTTGCGGCGGACCTGAATCCCCGCAGGGTTCGTCCTTGCCGGTGGATCTACCCCTGGACCACCGATTCGGCAGGCTGTACCACCGTGATCGGATCGGCATGGCGATGCACGATCTTCCACGTGCCGTCTTCAGGCCGAAATATGCTCGTGACGCGTAGAGCCACCGGGCTGACTGTCTCCCGTCCGCGCATCCGGGCCTTGTATCTCTCGACCTCGACGATGTACGCGAGCTCAGGGGTTGTGCACATCGCGACGCTCTCGAAGCCGATGACCTCGCCATCTCCGTAGAGGGAAGCGGCGTGCTCCATTGTTTCGGCGACCCGAGGCCACCCACGCTTCGCCGGGCCGAAGGGGTTCGCAACGCTTACGTCTTCTTTATGGGAGTACAACGCTTTCAGGGGCTCGGGGTTACCTTTTACGAACTCGCCCAGCGCCAGGTGCGATTGCTCGACAACCGCGTTTAGATCATCCATCGCAGTCACCCCGATATTGTCTCCCTTGAGCATGCCAGTGCGCAGGGCGGGCGACCGTTGCGGGGGGTCGCCGCTCGCGCGGAGCCCCCCTTTGTGACTGACGGGCTCCCTGATGTTCCATAACGTTGTGCGGTTCCTCACCGGCCCTTCCCAAATGCTTGCCACTGCAGCACAGCATCGTCGAAGCTGCTCGCAGGTCATTCGCCCCACCGATGCCAGCCCCTGGCGAGGTCGTCCAGGCGCTTCGGCCCCCGGAGCTGCCCGGCCCCGGCTGCAACCGTACGTTGCCATGCCCCTCGTGAAGAGACGGAAAACACATAGGCCCGGTAGCACGAGCAAGAGGTCGCGGCATTTCCTGGCCGCAGGCTACGGCATTTCCAGAAACAGGGTGCCGTTGAAGAAGAGTTGAAGAGGAGATGCAGTCAAGTTCAAGTCGAGTTAAAGTTGACGGCTCCGCAACGGTCGAAACCAGGCCGTTCATGGAGTCTGCACTGGAAATGCCGTAACCGGGGTAACTCGGTTCGCGAGTTCGAATCTCGCCCGCTCCGCCACCACGTCTGGTAGCCGCTGAGGGCATGGCCCCAATGTCTTGCGCTGGTTTGCGCACGATTACGGCCATCCCTAGTGAGCGGGCTGCTTCGAGGTCGCGGCATTGTCGTGAAACTCGGCCGAGTCGTGCGGAAATGCCGCGACCGCCTCGGAAGCCGCAGACTTCCGGAAGTTACGTTTGAGTCGAAACGACGCCGATTTAAAGCCAGCGTAACGGCGACCGGCTACGGCAGTAACGATGCCGCGAACACCAGAGCCGGAGCAAGACCGTGTGATCGTCAGTCCTGTGGCTCCAGAATGACCAAACTAAAGGTCGACGTCGGAAAGTGGCCGCCCCAGGAACCCCGCCGGGTCACGTAATGGCTCGCCCTACCCGTTTGACAGCTGGCTGGGACACTCGCCATGGAGTTAGCGGCTTTGCCAAAGATCAGTACCGGTCTAGGTGCTTCTCCGGGTTTTTGTGTCGTCGATCGCCTCTAGCGTGGTGGGCAACAAACTCACCACTCGAAAGGAGGCGATACGGATGAAGCCGGAAAGGACGACGGGAACAGGGAGTACACGACCACGGACAAGAACGATCTCAGCCGTCCTCTTTAGTTTCGTGATTGTGGAGTTAATTGCCGAAGACCTTCTGGATCTCTTTGTTCCGGGCACCGATGTGCAAGCGGCCATCAGCGGTCTACCACCACATCCGATGTTCCATGTGCTCACCGCGGCACTGGGTTTCTTTGGGGTAGCGGCGATTCTCGGCGTCAGCATCGCTTTTGGCCCTTACCGCAGGGGAGAGCGGTGGGCCTGGTGGTCGCTGTTGCTTGCTGACCTCGCTGTAATCCTTGCGAACTTTTGGGGCACCCTGACCATCTACGCTCACGCCATTTCCAATGGTCTGATCCCCGAACTGTTGTTGCCCGTAGCTCTGGTTGCGCTGGCTGTGCTTTTGTCGTGGCGTGACTTCAATTCATCAACACGGGCGGCGGCTTGAAACAGGCCAAGCGCGTCGAAGCTGCCGATGGCCGGCGCGCTTAGCCTTTCACCGTCGGACCGACTGGCTGGTGTGTCGCCGTCCAGCTGGCGATCTGGGTCCGAGAGTTGAACCCGAGCTTATTAAGGATGTTCCAGATGTGTGATTCCACGGTACGGTCGGAGACGACCAGTTTGGCGGCGATCTGCTTGTTGCTGAGCCCCTGGGCAACCAGCGCTGCAATGTCCTGTTCGCGTCGCGTGAGCGAGATGCCTGACTCCGCGGCAAGCCGTCGCAGCGGCTTTGCTGGTGGCTGCTGGTCCAACGCGTAGGCCACCACCTCGTCGAGTGTCATGGTTCTGCCGCGGTCGACGGCGGCGGTGAACGCCACCTCACTGAGATGCCCTCGCGCAAATTCCTCCAAGGAGCGGTGACGCTCACGCTGGATCTCCAATAGCGTATTGGCGATTGAATCCAGGAGCCGGGCGCTGCATCCCAACAAGGTTGCCACCCGGTCACCATCACCGCGAGAAACGGCAATTAACGCCAGGATGCCAACCAGAGCGACAAGGCTGCGCCGGTCGTCGAGCGCTTGCATACAGATCGCCGATTCCTTCGCCGCAGCCTCAGCGCCGTCCAGATCACCGAGCCGCAACCTGGCGTGCGCCTGGGCGGCGAGGGCTTGTCCCCGCAGCCACATCTCTCCGCCTTCACGACCGATCGCAGCCGCCTCCTGCCCCAACTGAATCGCCTCATCAAGCGGCCCGGTGTACACACGCAGCGTTGACAGACATGTCAGAGCCCACGCGCGAACCCACTTGACGTCCATAGTCCTTGCGAGTTCGAGCATCGTAACGGCCAGCTTGGTTCCGTCATCGAACCGCTTCTCCGACCAGGCTAGAAAGATCAGTGACCCTAAAGCTCGGGCCACCGCATCGTCGTCACGCAATTGCCGGCCGATTCGCAAGCTCTCTTCTCCCATCTGCAGGGCGCTTCGCCCGTCGTTTTGCGCAGCTGCCAGCAGCGCCCCGACCGTGAGGCAATTTGCGCGCGGAATACTGTCCTCGTCAGTCAACGCAGCCAATGCGCCTACAAGGCGTCGGACATCGTTGGTGGGACCTTGCGAATGCCAGTAAGAGCGAAGATGAGTGCAGATCTCGACCCCATGCCTGACCGCTGCGGCCTGGCGTATGCAAAACCCGAGTGCGCTCCAGAGATTGTCGTGCTCGACCTTCATCCGGCGGAACATCTCGGCTTGGCGATCGTCGAAGGCCCCCAGGGCACGAGCGAGTTCCAGGATCCACTCGAGGTGCTTGGTCTGCCGTTCGATCTCTTCGCCAAGCTCCTTGAGCTTCTGGCGGCCGAACTGGCGTACCGTCTCGAGGAGTGAGTAGCGGGGTGGCTGCATCGACAAGTCGCGCTGGAGGATGGACTTCTCAACTAACGATGCCAACAGCCCCGTTACCCGGTCTGGGGCCAGCTCTGGCCCGGAACCGACCGCAATCGCCGCCTCTTCATCGAAGCCGCCGGCGAACACGGAGAGTCGCGCCCACGATAGGCGTTCTGGCGCGTCCAGCAGAGAGAAGCTCCAACCGATCGTCGCCTCCAGCGTCCGGTGCCGCGGCTCGCCCCCTCGGAAGCTCGTGCCGAGGACCGGGAGGTCACGTTCAAGCCCGGCAAGTAACTGATTCAGCGTCAGTCCCTCGAGCCGGCCTGCAGCCAACTCCAGCGCGAGCGGCATCCCGTCGAGGCGGCGACACAATCTGAGCAAGGCGGCGGCATTGGACTCGTCGATGGCGAAGCCAGCCAGCACTGAGGCCGCTCGCTCAGCCAACAGCGCAACGGCGTCCGAACTCGCAATGGCGTCGAGCTTCAGGGCGATGTTGCCATCAGGCGGCAAGGAAAGAGGAAGGACGCGTATCCGCGACTCGCCGGCAACGTTCAGGGCCTGGCGACTGGTGGCCAGCACGCGCAGCTCCGGACAAGCTTGGAGAAGGGTGCTCGCCAACATCGCCGCGCCGTCGAGGAGATGCTCACAGTTATCGAAGACGAGCAGGAGGCGCTTTCTCTCCAGGTAGTCGCTGAGGGTGGAAATTGACCAGCCCGTCGAGACGTCCTGTAGACCCAGGGCGCTGAAGACCGCCTGCGTGACCAGCTTGGGGTCCTCGATGGGTGCCAGCGGCACAAACCAGACCCCCCCCTGGAAAAGCGCGGGCTAGCTCGGTTGCCACGCGAAGCGCGAGCCGGGTCTTGCCTACTCCGCCCGCTCCGGTCAGCGTCACCAGGCGCGAAGCGCCGAGCCGCTGTTTGATCTCGGCGAGCTCGCGCCGGCGCCCGACGAAACTGGTCACCTCCGCCGGAACGTTGTGCAGGCCTCGTCCGGAGGCGAGGGTGCGCATCCTAGCCCTTGGGCGCAGTGGCCAGCGGTTGTTCCGTGGCGGCCCAACTGGCGATCTGGACCCGAGAGTTGAACCCCAGCTTATTAAGGATGTTCCAGATATGGGATTCCACGGTCCTCTCGGAGACCACCAGCTTGGCAGCGATCTGCTTGTTACTGAGTCCCTGCGCGACGAGGGCCGCGATTTCGTCCTCCCGCCTTGTTAATTGGATTAGGGACTTGCTCACCTGGGAACGCGGTGCTGCGGCAGCGGGTGTGGTTGGCGCCTGCTCCAGGACGTACGCGATTGCGTCTGCGTCGGGCATGGTCGCGCCTCTTTCGAAGGCTTTGGCGAATCCCGGATCGCCGAGGTGGCTCCGAGCTGATTGTTCGCAGGCCGCATGACGCGATTGCTGACGCGACAGTAGGGGGACCATGATCGATTCCCGAAGACGCTGCGCATATCCCAACAAGACCGCAGCGCGCTGGGAGGCGCCACGATCGGCAGCCATCCAGGCCAGGGTCTCCACGAGGAGGGCGACGCCTCGGCGGTCGCCTACCGCGTGCTTGCCGGCCGCGCCTTCGCGGGCCAGGGCTTCGGCGCGTTCGGGATTGCCCTTTCGGCGCCACGCTTCGGACAGGTTGTTGAGAAACTGGCCGCGGGCCCAGAGCTCGCCATGCTCGCGGCACATTGCAACTGCTTGCACGCCCAACTCAACGGCTTGCTCCAGAGCTCCGTTCGACATGCGGATGACAGAGAGGTAGTTGAGTCCGGTGGCCTCGTAGAACCAGCGTGGAGCCGAGATCTCCTTGACCGTCCCCAGGCCTGCGGACCGGCCATAGGCGACGACTGTCTCGGCGAGACTGAGCAGCTCATCTTCGGTCTTGTTCTGGAGGTACACCGCCGCGAACAAGCTGGCGCCGGATCCGATGCACACTAGCTCCGCATTGTCCGTCTCGCGGCCGATGCGCATGCTCTCATCGAGCATGGGCTGGGCAGCGGCGAAATCGTTTTGAATCAATGCCAACACCGCGCCGATCGACAGGCAACGGGCGCGCGCCACGCTGCCGTCGGCCGTGAGAGGCAAGAAGCTCTCCGATATTCGCCGGACGTCGCCTAGCGGACCGCGCGACCACCAGTACGGGTAGAGCTCGAGGCAGATGTCGATCCCGACTGCGGCCTCTCCCGGCTCGCTTCGGCAGAAGTCGAGCGCGCTCCAGACGTTGTCCAGTTCGAGGCGGATGCGGCTGAAGGCCTTGGCCTCACGGTGATCGTATGAGCCCGCTTCCTGAGCCAGCCGCAGGATCCAATCGCGATGGCGGCTCCGTCTCTCGGCGTCTTCGCCCAGCTCGTGGAGCCTCATGCGGCCGTACTGGCGAACCGTTTCGAGCAGTGAGTAGCGCGCCGGCTGCCGGTCGGGGTCCCGCTGAACAATTGACTTCTCGACGAGCGACGCCAGATTCTCGGCGATGCGATCCGGCGGCAAGCCGGCTCCCGAGCAGACTGCCACCGCCGCCGCTTCCTCGAAGCCGCCGGCGAAGACCGAGAGCCGCGCCCAAAGCAACCGCTCCTGGTCATCCAGCAATCCATAGCTCCAGCCGATGGCCGCATCGAGCGTTTGCTGCCTGGCCTCCGCTCCTCGGCTTCCTTTCGCGAGCACGGGCAGCTCACGTTCGAGGCCCTGCACCACCTGCTCGACGGTCAGGCCCTCGAGCCGTACCGCGGCCAGCTCCAGCGCGAGCGGTATCCCATCGAGGCGTCGACACAACTTGAGCACGGCCGCTGAATTGGCCTCCCCGATCTTGAAGCTTGGCAGCACGGCCGTCGCTCGCTCGGACAGCAGCGTCACCGCCTCGAAGGCCGCGATCCGCTCCGGCGGGAGCCGAGCACCGTCCTCAGGGAGCGACAGCGGCGGTACTCGCATCCGCGTCTCGCCGGTCACCCCGAGGGCCTGGCGGCTGGTGGCGAGCACGCGAAGTTGCGGGCAGGACTTGAGCAGGCTGCTGGCCAGCACCGCACAGCTGTCCAGCAGGTGCTCACAGTTGTCGAGCACCAGCAGGAGGTGCTTGTTCGAAAGGTAGTCGGTCAGCTTGGACAGCGACCAGCCCCCCGACGTGTCCTGCAGCCCCAACCCGTGGAATACGGCTTGCGTGACCAGCGGCGGATCCTCGATCGCCGCCAGCTCGATCAGCCAGACCCCGTTCGGGAAGGCCCGAACCAGATCGGCGGAAGCGCGGAGCGCCAGCCGGGTCTTGCCGACGCCCCCTGGGCCGGTGAGGGTCACCAGGCGCGAGGCGCCAAGCCGTTGTTTGATGTCGGCGAGTTCGTGCCGCCGCCCGACGAAACTTGTCAGTTCCGCCGGGACGTTATGGAGGCCGCGTCCGGAGGCCTGAGCGCGCATCCCACCCTCTCTGTAGGGCTCTCACGATACCGGGTTTTCCAAAGTTCGGTACCGATCTAGGTACTTCTCCGGGCTTGCACCTGACTGATCGCCCCTAGCGTGGTGGGCAACCACCAACCACTCGAAAGGAGGCGATTCGGATGAAGCCAGTAAGGACGACGGGAGCGGAGGTCCGGGCGGGAGCGCAGATGGATGATCGCCTCCCGGGCTCGGGGCGCCTCGACGAGCAGTTCGCCGAGTTACTCGAAACCATCTGGGCGTGCGAGCGCCAATGGACGATCGACGACCACATCGACGCCGCCATTAAATACGGGCGCTAAGAACGCCGGAAAAAGGAGAACCAAGATGCTCATGGCAAGGACGATCGAACGTCCTACCGCAACCGACACGCTTCTACGGGCCGATTCCATTTCCAAGGTCATCGGCAACAACGGTATTCGGACGACCATCCTCGAGGACATCTCATTCGTTGTCCCCGCTCGCAGTTTGTTCGCGATCAACGGCCCATCGGGAAGCGGCAAGTCGACGCTGCTCAACATGCTGACCGGGATCGACCGACCGACCTCCGGCCGGATCGACTTCCACGGCCACCAGCTGCCCACGATGAGCGAGAACCAGCTGGCCCGCTGGCGCGGCCGCAATGTCGGCATCATCTTCCAGTTCTTCCAGCTGCTGCCCACCCTCACCGCAGCGGAGAACATCGAGCTGGCGCTCGAGCTGGGTCGGACGGTGCCCCACGGGCAGCGAAAGGCGCGGGTCCAGGCCTGTCTCACCCACGTCGGCCTCCAGGACTACGGGCGCCGCCTGCCAAGCCAGCTTTCGGGTGGCCAGCAGCAACGCGTCGCCGTGGCACGCGCCCTGGCGAACGATCCGCCCGTGCTTGTGGCCGATGAACCAACCGGCAACCTCGATTCGAAAACCGCCCATCAGGTGTTCGATCTGCTGCAGGAATTGACCGAACGCGGCAAGTCGGTGATCTTCGTGACGCACGATCGCGACTTGGCCGCTAGAGCCACCGACCGGATCGACCTGCTCGACGGCCGGATCGTCAGCGCGACGTTCAGGACGGAGGCCCGGTCATGAGCGCGCTGGGGACGAAGGCGATCAAGGACGTAACCCGGCGCAAACTGCGGTCCGGCCTGACGGTCGTTGGCATCGCGCTTGGGGTAATGGGCCTCACCGCGGTGGGCATCACCTCGAACCAATTGAATGCGGCCCTGCAGGCGACGAACGCCTCGATCGGCCTGCCGGATATCCACTTCTTCACCTCGCCGGCAAGTCCGGCGGCCGTTGACCTCCTGAAGCGCCAACCAAACGTCAAGCAAGTCGAGGCCGAAACCGAGGTTGTGGCGCGCTGGACGACTTCCACCGGGCACGCGATTCTGGACATTCAGGGTCTGCCCGACTTCCGCCATCGCGAGTTCAAGAAGTTCGCGATCACCGCCGGCCAGGCGCCCGGGCCGAACGAGATCCTGATGGAGCGCAACGACCTTCCGCTACAGAGCTTTCATGTCGGCGACAGGATCGAACTGCAGGTCAACGGCGCTCCAGTGTCCCTCCGGGTGTCCGGCATCAGCCAAACCGCCGGCGTGGTTTCGGCATCGATGGCTGGAGGCGTGGCCTACATGCGCCAGTCTGACCTGGAGGCTATTTACAAGCTGCCGGGGTCCAATACCTTCAATGTCCGGTTGCAGGACTACGGGCAGCGGACGACGAGCGCCAAACAACTCGCCCACGCGTTGCAGGCGAGCGGCGTCACCGTGCTCTTCACAACCATCGGCCATGACATCACGCACGGCGGCGGTGCAATCCTGGACGGCATCTTCACCATCATGCAGGTCCTGTCCGCGATCGCCCTTCTGCTGAGCATCTTCCTTTTGCTCAGCACGATCACCACCCTGCTCGCCGAGCAAGTGCCGGTCATCGGCACCATGAAGGCGATCGGCGCGAGTCGCGCCCAGGTGATCCGCAACTATCTGTTGGGCGTTTCCATCTACGGCGTGATCGGCACGCTCATCGGGTTCAGCCTGGGCCTGCTGATCGGATCGTTTGCGGTCGGCGCGCTCGGCAGCCTGCTCGGGATCTATGCCGGGAGCTTCTTCGTTCCGCCGGCGCTACTGGTGGAAGTCCTGGTTGTCGGCGTTGCCGTACCCATGCTGACCGCGATCTGGCCGCTCGTTTCCGGCACCCGGGTCACCGTGCAGCAGGCCATCAGCGGCTACGGCATCGAGAAGCGGGCCGGCCGGCGTCGGATCTGGCTCCGGGTCGCCGGCGTGCTGTTCGGCTTCCTGCCGCAGACGCTGCAGCTCGGCGCACGAAACCTCTTCCGGCGGCGCATCCGCGCCCTGCTGACGCTGCTCGCGCTGGCGCTGTCTGGTGCTGCCTTCCTGGCGATCCAGACGACGAGTGCCTCGTTCAACTACCTCCTCGACCGGTCCCTGGCAACCTACCACGCCGACATCTGGGCCATGCTGAACAATCCGGTGCCGGCTGACAAAGTCGTCCCACTCATCGCTGGGTTGCGTGGGGTCGACCAGATCTACCCGGGAACCATGAGCTTCCCCACCACGCAATGGGGCCAGGTCGAGCTGTTCGCCCCGGTCAGCGGCGGCTACCGCCAGCAGCTCCTCGAGGGACGCTGGTTGAGCGCCGATGACACGAACGCCGTGGTCATCAACGAGTCGATCGCTCAGAAGACGGGTCTAAAAGTCAACGACTGGATCAGCTTCCATGACGATCTCCACACCGGAACGTGGCACATCATCGGCATCGTCCGCGATTACGCCAACCCGGCGGGGCTGGGTGTGATGCTGGCGCCGCTAAGCGAAATCAACGCCTTCCGGCACTGGCCAAACAACTATGTCGATCACCTGCTGATCACCTCTACCAGCAGCCGGGAAGCTGACATCGACAGCCTCTCCAAGCGGATCGATGACCTCCTCAGCCTGAACGGAATGGAAGCGATGGTGTCGACGACGGCCCAGCAAGAGGCCTTCAGTCAGTCGGCGTTTCTCGTGCTCTATGCGATGTTCTATAGCGTCGTTGCGATCGTCGCCCTAGTGGGGGCCATCGGACTCTTCAACTCGCTGGCGATGGGCGTCGTCGAGCGCCGGCGCGAGATCGGCATCCTCCGCTCGATGGGGGCCACCGGTCGCAAAGTCGCGCAGGTCTTTCTGACAGAGGCCATCGGGCTCGGCGTGGTCGGTTGGCTGACCGCCGTTCTGATCGGGATCCCCGCTGCCTATGGGTTCGTGGCGTTGTTGAGTCAGGTCCTTCTGCGGGTCCCCTTCGTCTTCAACCCGATGAGTCTGGTCGTGATGCTGGCGTTCATCCTGATCGTGGCTGCGCTCGCCAGCCTTGGCCCGGTCTTCGGAGCGTCGCGCGTCAAGATCGCCTCGACCTTGAGGTACGAATAACATGGCCGCCTATATCGTCGAGCGGAGCCTTCCCGGTCTGAGCGACAAGCATCGGTCGGCGCTGCAGTACGCGCTTCGGGAAGCGAGTCGGAGGCTAACCGCCTCCGGCTCACCCGTCCGTTATCTCGGCAGTACGTTCGTGCCGGCCCGCTCGCGCTGTTTCTGCCTGTTCGAGGCAGCCACGCGCGATGTGGTTAGAGCGGTCAATGAGACGGCGCTGGTTCCATACATCGCCATTGATGACGCCATCGAACTGCCGGCGAAGCGGCCAACCTTGCACGGAAAGGGTCGGTCCGTCAGCACGAGGCCGGCGCAGCCGTGAATCCCATGGCCGCGATCGAGAACCTCAACGGCCTGGTTCTCGTCGCTGTCATCGCCGGCTTTCTCCTGGTCGAGGAGTCAGGCATTCCGCTCCTGTTTGCACCCGGCGATCTCCTGCTCGCCATCGGCGGCATCGCCATCGCAGCCGGTCGGGTCCAGGCCTGGCTCTTCATTCCCGTCGTTGGCGGCGCGATCTTAGCCGGAGCCATGCTCGACCGCGAGCTGTTCGCCTTGATTGGTTGGCAGCGCGCCAGCCGGCTGGCCAGGCGCTTGCGGGCGGAGCGAGCGCTGGAGCGGATGGCCGGCATGCTCCATGAGGGCGGCTGGCGCGCCGTGTTCCTGGTTCGGCTGATTCCGGGGCTGCGGATTCATACCTCGGAAGTCGCCGGCTTGACCCAGATGCCGCGCCGCACGTTCTTCGCCGGGCTGCTGGCGGCGACCGTCGTGTACCTGGCTGGCTTCGTCGGGCTTGGCGCCGCCCTCGGACATCCGATTCTCCAGCTCATCCATCAGGGAGAACAAGAAGCCTTGCTGGGAGGGGTCCTGCTCATTGGAGCAGCGGTACTGATCTTCCTGCTCCGCAAACGTGTGCAGTCTGTGGTCGTCAGTCTCGATCTAACACAATGGACCCAAGCCTTCCGCTGGCGGCGACCAAGCGTGGTAGCCTTATCGCTCATCCCGGTAGCGATTGGTCTTGACTACGCGGGACACGCGCTCGTCAAAGGCGCCGGCTTCCCACTGTTCTTGGATTCAGCGGGCACGATTCTGGTTGGCGTTCTGGCTGGACCCTGGATCGGCGGCCTTGCAGGATTCCTGACCAACCTCATCAGTGCGAGCACCGTGGATCCGATCGCCGCGCCATACTCCATCGTGTCCCTCCTGCTCGGGTTTGGCGGCGGCATTGCTGGCTACCTGGGATGGCCACGGCGCCGCGTCGGATGGCTTGCCCTGGCGATGCTGTGTTTCGCGATCGCATCGATTGGCTCGACGCCGCTGAACCTTATCCTGTACCAGGGCCAGAGTGGCGTGTGGCTGGGTGATGCCATCAACAACGCGCTCGTGACGGCGCACGTCCCGCCGGTGCTGGCAGCCTACCTCGGCGAAGCCGTCATTGATCTTCCGGACAAACTGCTCACCGTGCTCGTCGTGTTCCTCATCTGCGGCGCGCTGCCCTGGCAACGCTCACCAAGTACCAAGGAGGCAATCGGTCAGGCCCATCCGCCGCCGCGGATGCCCGCTCGCTGGGTGGATGGTCAACCTGCCTGGATCGGGAATCGCGTGCAAGCGGTCATCACCGCCTACCAGGCAGGGCTACTCCAGCGAGCATGATGGAGGCCCAACCGGTTAGGACCGGACAAACGTCTGTATAGCGGCTCAGCCGAGCCGCCGTAACCGCAGCGGACGGACTGCGAGCTGACGCAAGTCAGCTGACCGAGCTCCCTACACATGATTAGGAAGGGTCCGTCGCGCGCCCACGACGGGCGAGCTTAGCCCTTAGGCGTAGGAGCTACTGGCTGGTGCATCGCCGCCCAACTCGCGATCTGGGCTCGCGAGTCGAACCCCAGCTTATTAAGGATGTTCAGGATGTGGTACTCGGCGGTGCGCTCGGAGACGACCAGCTTGGCGGCGATCTGCTTGTTGCTCAGCCCTTCGGCCACCAGGGTCGCAATTTCCTGTTCGCGCCGCGTTAGTAAGGTCGGCGATTTGGTCGTAGGTGCTACCACTGGCTGCATTGGCTCCTTCTCGTTTCGCGCGTAGGCCACGCCCTCATCGACCGTCATTGCCTTGCCGCGCTCGAATGCGGATCGGTAGGCAGCGTCGCCAAGTTGCTGGCGCGCAGATGAGACGGAGTTTTCGTGTTGTGCTTGATAGGGGCCGAAGACTGGTGCGACCACAGACTCGCGCAAGTGCTCAGCGCAACCCAGCAGAATGGCAGCCCGCTCGGCCGCTCCGCGCTCAACGGCCATCATGGCGAGGCTCTCCACGAGGATGGCCAGGCCCCCCTCATCATGCAGCGCGTGCTTGGTCGCGACGGCCTCTCGCGCGAGCTCCTCGGCGAGATGCGATTCACCCTGTTGCCAGTGCGCCTGCGAAAGCGAATTCAGAAGCCAGCCACGAACCCAAAGTTCACCGGTCTCGCGAGATAGCGTCATAGCTTCTTCGCCTAGATCGACCACACGATCCAGTTGACCGCGCGACAGCGCCAGGGACACCTGCATGTTCAAGCCAGCGAGCACGATTGCCCGGCTCGTCGGTCTGGCCAGCTCGAGGGCAGCCTCGAGGTGAGCACCCGCCTCTTCCAATTTGCCTTGAGCCCAGGCGATCACGCCCAGATAGACCATCGACCACCCAACGATTTCTAAGCTTCCGACCAACCGCCCGATGCGCAGGCTTTCGTTCAGCCTCTGTGCGGCCGCATCGACGTCGTTTTGAACGACTGCAAGGGTCGCTCCGACCCAGAATGCTTCGCCTCGTGCAAGACTGTCCTCGGCGGTCCGTTCGCACAGCGATGCCAGCACTCGGCGGGCATCGCTCAGGGGGCCACGAACGAACCAATAGATGTAGAGGTTGCGGCAGATCTCGATTCCGCGCCCCGCCTCTTCTGGATGGCGCATACAGAAGTCCAGCGCCGCCCAGAGGTTGTCGCGCTCCAAATAGATGCGGTCAAACATCGTTGCCTGGCGGTGGTCCCAGGCGCCCGCAGCTTCCGCCAACTCCAGGATCCAGTCGCGATGCCGTCGCTGCATCTCGCTCTCGTCGCCTAGCTCCCGCAGTTTCTGCAGGCCGTACTGGCGCAGTGTCTCCAGCAGCATGTACCGCGTCGGTTGGGCTGCAACGTCGCGCTTCAGGATCGACTTCTCAACCAGCTTCGCCAGCAGCGGAACGATCTGCTCGGCGGGCAACCCCGGACCTGAACAAACCTTGACGGCACCCTCCTCGTCAAAGCCCCCGGCGAAGACCGAGAGCTCGGCCCAGAGCCGGCGCTCAGGTTCCGTCAGCAGACCGTAGCTCCAGTCGATCGTCGCCTCCAACGTCTGCTGGCGCGGGGCGGCGGCGCGGTTGCCTTCGCTCAAGATCTGCAACTCACGGTCCAACGCCTGATTCAATTGATCGAGACTCAGCGAATCGAGCCGTACGGCGGCCAGTTCGAGTGCCAAGGGAATGCCGTCCAGCCGCCGGCATAGCCTGAGCACACTGGCCGCGTTGCTCGCGTCAACTCGAAAGGTGGGAAGGACCGCCAGCGCGCGCCCGGCGAGCAGTGCCACCGCTTCGAATTCGAACACGCCCTCGACAGCAGGCGCACTGCCATTCTCGGGTAGCGAGAGCGACGGCACCTGCATCCTGGTCTCGCCGGCGATGCCCAGGGCCTGACGGCTGGTGGCCAGCACCCGCAACTCGGGACAGGACTGGAGTAGGGTGTTGGCCAGCACGGCGCAGCTGTCCAGCAAATGCTCGCAGTTGTCGAAGATGAGCAGCAGGTGCTTCTCGGCGAGGTAGTCGGTCAGCGCCGACAATGGCCAGCCGGCCGACCGGTCCTGGAGACCCAGGGCATGGAAAACCGCCTGGGTCACCAGCTGAGAATCCTCGATTGGCGCCAGCGGGACGAACCAGACGCCATCCGGAAAGGCACGGGCCAGCTCGCTTGCCGCGCGGAGCGCGAGCCTGGTCTTGCCCACGCCCCCGGTTCCCGTCAACGTCACCAGTCGCGAGGCACCGAGCTGCTGTTTGATCTCGGCGAGCTCGCGACGACGCCCGACGAAACTCGTCAGTTCCGCTGGGACATTGTGCAGGCCGCGCCCCGAGCGCTCAGTGCGCACTCCACCCCTCTCTAGGCGATCAACGATAGACCTTTTCCAAAAGACTGGTACTGCTCCCAGTACTTCTCCGGGTGTTCGGCACGCGGATCGCCTCTAGCGTGTGCGCATCGAACAACCACTCGAAAGGAGGCGATTCAGATGAAGCCAGTGAGGACGACGGGAACGGAGGCCCGGTCGGGAGCGCCGATAGAAGATCGCTTCCGGGGCTGCGTTGGCCTGGACGCGCAGCTCGCTGATTTGCTCGAAACCATCTGGGCGTGCGAGCGCCAGTGGACGATCGACGACCACATCGACGGCGCCATCAAATACGGATGCCCATAGCGTCCGAAAGGAAGTAATGAGATGAAATCGACGCTCCGTCGCGCAGTGCTCGGATGCCTGGCTTTGCTCGGGCTCCTGGGTGCTGCCTCCCTACCAGCCGCCGCTCAGGCGCCGGCCAGCGCTCCGAATTACGCCGCCATCGATTCCTACGTGTCGAAGAGCCTGACGGGAACGCCCGGCTTCGCGCTGAGCATCATTCACGGCGACCAGGTCGTCCACGTCGGAGGCTTTGGAGTCGCAGATGCAGACGGCTCCCCGGTGACGGCCGACACGCCGTTTGTGCTCGGCTCCGGGGCCAAGTCCTTCACCGCTCTCGGGATCATGCAGCTCAAAGAGAGTGGAGCCCTCGATCTCGACTCGCCGATCCAGCGTTACCTGCCCTGGTTCCGGGTGGCGGATCCCAACTACAGCCGCCAGATCACCATCCGCCAGCTTCTCAATCAAACTAGCGGCCTCCCAGACAGCGCTCCTTTTGAGACGCCCGTCACCAGCCTCGAGAGTCGCGTCCGCGACCTCGCGACGGTCAAGCTGTCAGCGGCGCCAGGACGCGAATTCGAGTACTCGAATTCCAACTACCAGACCCTGGGGGTGGTCATCGAAGCGGTCAGCGGCCAGTCCTATGCCGACTACATGCAGCAGCATGTCTTCACCCCGCTCGGCATGGCGCACAGCGCTGCCTCTGAGTCAGAGGCGAAGCGCGATGGACTTGCCGCGGCGCATGAGTGGTGGTTCGGTTTGCCTGTCGCGTTCGACAACTTCCGCTCCGACTTCATCTCCTCCGGTTTTGTCGTCTCAAGCGCCGCTGATATGAGCCACTACCTGATCGCCCAGCTCAACGGAGGCCGCTATGCCGGCAGGCACGTGCTTTCCGCACAAGGAGTCGCGGAGATGCATCGCGGCGTTGCTGATGACGGCCCGAACGGCACCTACGGCATGGGTTGGTATGACTCCAGCATCAATGGAGTCTCCGTCGTTTATCACCCTGGCGACAGCCTGACCGGGCATACGGACATGATCCTGGTCCCCAGCGCCGGTTGGGGCGTGGAGCTGGTCGCCAACGCTAGCAGCCTGACGACAAACCTGTTGCCGCCGATCAACGCGACCGCTAAAGGCGTCGTCTCGATGCTCATGGGTGCGGCGCCGCCGTTTACGCTGTCGCCTCTCGCCATATATGTCGTCTTCGACCTGATCCTCGCCGCCCTTACCGGCTTGCAGCTCTGGTCGCTGGTTCGGATCCTGCGCAATCCGGTCCAGCCTGCGCGACCCGGAATGGTTTGGATCCTACGTCGGCTGATCGTGCCCTTGGCGTGGCGGCTGGCGTTGGCATCGGTGGCATCCGGCGTTTGGTTCGTGCTCCTTGCAGGAACGTTCGGCGCATCTGCGCTACTGTTGGCGGAGTCTGATTTGGGCACTGCAGTCATCGCCCTCTCAGGGTTGTTGCTCATCAACGGCGGGCTCCGAACTGCTTGGGCGTATCGCTCGATGCAGTCGCGGAAGACCGTCGTGGCGAGAGCCTCCGCACCCGCTGCACTTCGGGAGGCGGCGAGCTAGCCGTGCCGACGTACGTCGTCGAACGCAATCTTCTCGGGTTGACGGAAAAACACGTGGCGACCATGCAGGTCGCGCTGGCCGAAGCGAGTCGGAGGCTAACCGCCTCCGGCTCGCCGGTGCACTATCGCGGAACCACATTCTTGCCCGCACAGTCCCGCTGGTTCTGCCTGTTCGAGGCCTCGAGTGTGGACCGGGTCAAAGCGGTTAATGAGACCGCACAGGTTCCCTTTGTCGCCATTAACGAGGCGATCCGGCGGCCACTACTTCCTCAATCCGGTTCGAAGGTCGCGGCATTTCCTGGCCGGAGCCTACGGCATTTCCAGAAACAGGGTTCCGTTAAAGAAGAGTTGAAGAGGAGTGGAAGTCGAGTTCAAGTCGAATTGAAGTTGATGGGCACAGAAGTCCCAAAATGAGGCGGTTTCGGGAGTCCGCACTGGAAATACTGCAGTGAGGGAGTAGAGGAAGAGTTAAAGAAGAGAACGAGTTCGGGATGAGTTCCGTTGAACTCGAGGCGAAGTTGAGTTAAATTCCGGCGCGCCACGCCGCCGCCTACAGCAGTGACGATGCCGCGAACGGACTTTCAAGCCCACATCGGGGAGTCTCACGAGAGTCGGTGAAAAAGCTGATTCTGCGGCTCCCGGCTGGTTCCGCAGAAGAGCTATTCGACGGCCCTTGTCATTCACTCCAAGGCGGTGCATTTTGGGCTTACCGGTGAGTGACCCGGACTGCTTGTGCATGAGTGAGCCGCGTTGGGCCACCGATGCTGATTCGCTCGACGTGACGCGTGCGCGTGCCGGTGTTACCGCCCGTGGAAAGGAGACGTGACGTGATGGGGAGGGGACGGCGCAACGCCGTCCCCTACAGATCAGCGACCCGGTTTGCCAGCTATGACAGCTTTACGACCTGGATCTTTTGGGTTGACCCGGCTCCGGGGCTGGAATATCATCGGTCAAGATTCGAGCGCCACGAGCGCTGGGAGGGATCACCATGAGGGGCACCTGTGACCCCCGCTTTCTTCCGACCTTCTTGGTGTCTACGGCCCTGCTCGCTTTCAGCCTGGTCAGCAGTCCTTCCGCTGTAGCTTGGAGTGCTTCCGGTGCGTCGGGGACAGGACTTCCCGGGCGACAGCTGGGCGACCTGGGCTATCTTCCACTCCATCCTTCCGCCTACGCCAGGGCGAAGGCGGAAGCCGACGCGCGCGTCGCGTCGAGAGCGGGTGGCGGCGCAGCCTCGATCAGCAACCTGGCCACCGCGCTGCCCAGCTGGCAGGGCTTGCAGCAGTCCAACGTGACACCTCCCGATCCGAACGGGGCGATCGGTCCAAGCCGGTACGTCGAGATGGTCAACCTCCAGTATGGCGTCTACGATCGCTCCGGCACTTTGCTGGCCCAGGGAAGCCTGTATACCCTGACCAACGACTTCTACATCAGTGACCCCGAGATCATCTGGGATCCGTTCACCCAGCGCTTCTATTACACGATGGTGGACTACATCGCCAACACCATCAAGTGGGGGTTCAGCAACAGCGACAAGCCGGATGTCGACGGGTTCTGCAACTATACCGCCAACTTCGGCTACACCGATCTGCCTGATTACCCCAGGCTTGGGGACACGCAGCACTTCCTCCTCGTCGGTGTCAACCTGTTCGCCAACTTCTCTATCTATCAGGGCTCGGACGTCGATTGGATGCAGAAGCCGCCCCCGTCGACCACCCCGCCCTCCGGCTGCCCGACCTCCTTCAACCCCACGACTGGCAAGGTGAGCGACCTTACGAACTCAACGCCCGTTCCGGCCGTTCAGACCGATCCATCAACCACCGGCTGGGTGGTGGCCGCCCCGGACGTCAGTACCGGCTCCACGGCGAACTCCATTAACGTATTCCAGATGACCGAAAGTACCGGCAACTTTCTCGTCTCGGCCCAGTTCGTCACCGTGCCATCCTTCTCCATGCCGGCCAGCGCGCCCCAGTTGGGAACGAGCCGAAAGCTGGACACCCTGGACGGCCGCCTCGAGCGCGCGGTGGCCGGAATCGACCCCAACTATCCCGGCAGCAACATGGCGCTGTGGACCGCACATGCTGTCGCCCAGTCGACGTCCAATCCCGTCGCAGAGGAACGCTGGTACGAGATCGGGGTCACGACCGGATCGGCCCCATCTCTCCTGCGGTCGGGAAAAGCCACCGATCCGAGCGGGACGGTGTCCATCTGGAACGGCGCCATCTCGCCGGACCGCGCCGTCGTCTGCCCTAGCAGCCCCTGCACCGGCACCTACGGAAGCCACATGGCGATGACGGTCAACACCTCCTCCACCTCGCAGTACCCCGCCATCGACATGGTCACCTCGGATCAGCCCACGTTGACCCTGGTCCAGTCGTCCACCGGGTACGACGCGGACTTTAGCTGCCGGAAGGCGAACTCCATATGCCGATGGGGAGACTACTCGGGGGCCATGCCTGATCCGACCCCTGGCACTCTCTCGAACCCGGTTGGGGCCGTCTGGCTTACCAATGAGTGGAACGTGGCCAACTCGAACCTGGAGAGAGCCGCCTGGCGAACCTGGAACTGGGAGGCCCAGCCCTAGAGGCCCGGCCAAAAAGCGCGCACTTTTGAGGTGCAATAGCTGCGCTTGCGGGTTGGGGTCTGCGTGGGCTGCCCTTTGCCGCTTCTTAACGGAAACATCCGCCTCTTGACATCGGATCGGCGCTGCGTAGGCTGTGGGTAACTGGCCGCCGTAGTTATCGGGGCGGAGTTCGGGCGGTTCGGCATCCAAGGAGGGAAGCTGCATGAGAAAAGCCTTGTCCATCGCGTTCGGCCTGCTCCTGGCGGTGAGCGCCACCCCGGCGCCGACTACCGCCACGGGGAACCCGCCCTGGGTGACCCACGTCCTCACCTATCCGGGAGGCATCTCGGACGGGGTGCGTGCCAAGCTCATGGCCGCGTCGTTGACGACGAGCGGGACCGCCGATGCCGCGCAGACCGTGACCGCGACGAACGTCCAGGCGAGCGACGAGACGCCCCAGGACCTGCCGACCGACGAGACGGCGGTGGCCTTCAACCCGTCCCAGAAGATGATCGCCATCGCGTCGGCCAACGATTTCAACGTCCCGGACGGGCTGTGGATCGGCCGCACCACCGACGGCGGCCAGACTTGGTCGAGCCTGCACAAAGGGGCGGTCACCTCGAAGGGAAACCAGCGGTGCTTCGGTAGCGATCCCTCGGTGGTCTATAGCATGCGCGACAAGGCGTTCTATATCTCGACGCTCTGCTTCCTGTCTATCAACCCGACCTCCGAGGTGCAGGTCTGGAAGTCGGTCGATAACGGCGGGACCTGGACCCCGTCCAATCAGGCGGCGGTCGCCATCACCAACGTCAGTGCAACCAGCGTCGATGAGTCCGTGTTCTACGACAAGGAGCTGCTGGCGGTCGACAACAACCCGACGAGCCTGCACTTCGGCCGCCTCTACGTCACCTTCATCAAGTTCCACCTCCTCGAGAGCGGCTTCAGCGATTTCTGCCCGGCGCAGGTCGCCTTCACGGACAGTGTCCCGACCAGTGACCCGAGCACGGCGGTCTGGAGCCACACCGCGATCGTCCCAGACCTGCCACAGGAAAATGGCGTGGGCTCCGGCGCCAACCAGTTCGCCACCCCGGTCGTGGACAGCGGCGGCGGTCTCGACGTCGCTTACGTCAGTGAGGACTGCAACACGTCACTCGACCGGCAGCTGCTGTTTAAGCGGTCAACCGATGGCGGCCAGTCCTTCGGCAGCTCGGTCGAGATCGACCATCCCGGCCAGTTTGCCGACAACCCCAACCTCAGCGACCTGCTCCCTGACAAGAACTTCCGGGCACCCATCTCCCCCTCGCTCGCGTTCAACCCGGTAACCGGCACCCTCGACTACGTCTACCAGAACAACATCAATCGGACGATCTCCGGCGCCGATATCTCGTTCCAGCAGTCCAAGGACTTCGGCGCGCACTGGAGTAACGCGAAGTTCGTCAGCATCACCTCGACCGGAGCGCCGGCCCCCAACGACCAGTTCGAGCCATGGCTGGCCATCGACGAGAGCGGGAACCTCCACGCTATCTGGTACGACAACCGCAACGACCCGGGCAACAAGCTCATCGAGACGTTCGAGGCCTTCTCGCCCAACGACGGCAAAACCTGGACGAACTTCGACATCAGCACAACCAGCTGGAATCCCGATAACAGCTTCTTCGGTTGCGGCTGCTTCATCGGGGACTACACGGGCTACGCCGCCTCCAACATGGTGCGTTACCCAGTCTGGACAGACGGGCGAAACACCTCCGGCCCGCCATTGGGGGAGACCGACATCTTCACGAACGTCGAAATCGCGGGCCCGTAGCATTGGACGATGAGAAGGGGTGGATTATCCACCCCTTCAGTCACTGTCTTAAGCGAACTGAAGGCTTCGGCTAGGTAGCGCATTCTTTCAGATGAAGGCGAGCACGAAGGCCCAGGGAGACGACCCCGAGGTCGCGGCATTTCCTGGTCGGAGGCCACGGCATTTCCAGAAGTAGGGTTCCGTTAAAGAAGAGTTGAAGAGGAGTGGAGGGTGAGTTCAAATCGAATTAAAGTTGAAGGGCACTAACACCCGAAAAATCAGCTTTTTCCGGAGTCCGCACTGGAAATGCCGTAACCGGCGTACCCGGTTCGCGAGTTCGAATCTCGCCCGCTCCGCCACTACATCCGGTAGCCGCCGAGCTATGAGGCCCTAGGTATCGTGCTTATGCGAGCACCCTAGTTGCCGTCACCAGCGAGTAGACCGCCTGAGGGTCGCGGCATTTCCTGAAAATCGCAGCTGGCAGCTGGGAAATGCCGCGACCTGTCGGTCGTCGGGCCCACCCCGGTGCTTCTGCATAGGAACGGTTCAGCGTTTGACGGATCGCCGCTCGGGCTTCCCATGAGGTTGGAGGCTTTATACGTCCGGGAGTGCCGCCGTTTACACCGACCGATATGTCGTTGCATTGTCGCCAGTTTTGCCGTATAATCTGTCCATGACGATCCTTAGGCTCCGTGGAGATGCTCCGTTCGTCCTCCGAGTGGGTTTCAACGATCACAATCCCGTCCTGGACGCCTTGCTTGGCAAGGAGTGTGGTGGGGCACGGGTTCCCGTCGATGCGCTCGTTATCGAAGGTCACTGGGCGGTGCGCCACAAGGACTTGGTAGATCAGGCGGCCGCCGGACGCCAACTGGTGATCGACTATCGCGTCGACCAGTGGACGATTGCGGGAGCCTCCGCCTTGCCGGCGGGTCGAGCGGTGTACTCATGCGATGAGATCGGACGCGAGGCGAAGACAATTGCAGCAGACGCGGTCGCTGCGCAGCGGAATGCGATATGGACTCTTGCTCCTGGGTGTCACATCGACACTGTGGGAGGCGCTGCGTGGGATGCAACCTTGCGACTGCTCGATGAGACGATCGAGCTGATAGGGGAGATGCCGTGGGCGCGAATCCTGGGCACGCCCGCGGCGCTCGCCACAGAGGACGGTTCACACCGTCTTATCGAAGAGCTGCGAACACGTGGCGTTGAAAAAGTGATGCTCACGGTTGGGCCGATCAATAGCGATGGTGATGGTGAGAACGTCCTGCGGCTCGTACAGGCGCTGGGTGGTGCGGGCCTTCGCGTGCACCTGACCCACCAGGGGGCGATCGGTCTGGCAGGTCTTGCGATGGGTGCTCAGTCGTTCGACGCTGGCCTCCTGGGCCAGGCCGAAGTGTTCGATTTCGAAGGCTACCGAGCCCTCCGAGCACGCGGGTGGCGTGGACGTTCAGCACATCCTCGGGCATACGCGGCACCGTTGCTGGTGAGCGTTCGCAAGGAAGTGCTGGGCAAAGTGTTCTCACTCAAGGCGGTTCGAGCCGCATTTGAATGTGATGGGCAGTGCTGCACAAGCCGGATTGATGGCGCGCTTCTCTATCCAGTAACCCACTTCATGGTCAGGCGTTCGAGCCAGGTTCGGAGCGTCCTTGACGTTCCGGTCGAGATGCGTGCCGGCCAAGTCCAAACCCTCTTTGGAGAGGCCGAGAAGCTGTATGAGGCTATTCGCGGTGTGCGCCGGACCGATCGGACTGCGCTGGAGGGGAGTGACCTGACCGTACTCTCCGAGCGTATGTCAGATGTCCACAGAGCGAGCCGTCACCTTCGCCGGGTGCTCGAATCGTCACATTGGGCAGCTTCATAAAGGAGGAGGTGAGGACGATGGGCCTGGTTGCGAAGACTCTGGATCAGCTGGAGAGAGAAGGGGAGATTAGCGATTCGGACGTCGCTCGAGTCGTGGGTTCGCATGTGAGGACGGTGGAGCGGTGGAAGGCGGGCCCGACGGCGCCGCCGCCGAAGAAGAAGGAGCTGCTCCTATACCTATCGGCTGCGGTGAAGCAAGCACGCCGGTACATGGACAAGGAGCAAGCCTGGGCGTGGCTCCACAGCCCTAATCCGTATCTGGACAACGCGATTCCGCTGGACGTGCTAGCGAAGGACTATCGAAAGGTCTTCGATGCTCTCGATGCCGAGGCCGAAGGCGTGCACGTGTAGACGGGAGAGATGGCAAAGGGGGACATCTATGCGCGGCTGGACGCGCTACCATCAGCCGCTTGGGATGGCCCCGCATTTCGCCACACAGACCGGTATGACGTCGCCATCATGGGCGGTGGTCCGGCGGGGCTCGCCGCGGCGGTGTACGGGGCGTCGGAGGGACTGGGGGTCATGATCATCGAACCGGAGGCGCCTGGTGGGCAGGCGGGGACAACCTCGCTCATCCGCAATTACCTCGGCTTTCCACGGGGGATCAGCGGTCGAGAGCTGACCGGACGAGCGTTGGAGCAAGCGTTCCTCTTCGGTGCAGAGTGGGTTTACGGAAACCGGGCGGTGTGGCTGTCCCCGCGCGGAGAAGAGGTAGCGGTCCGGCTGGCATCCGATGACGAGGTGGTGGCGCGCGCTGTGATCATCGCGACCGGCGTCACCTACCGGCGGCTTGGGATCGCGAAGGTCGAACGGCTACAGGGCCGAGGCGTGTATTACGGCGCGGCGGTGACCGAGGCGCCGGCCATGAGCGGACGGCAGGTTTTCATCGTGGGGGCCGGCAACTCAGCGGGGCAGGCCGCCGCACACCTCAGCAAGTACGCGATGCACGTGACCCTGGTGGTACGCAGCTCGAGCCTGGGCGCGTCGATGTCGGACTACCTCGTCAAGGAAATCGAGCGGAGCTCGAAGATCGAGGTCCGGTTCGATACCCAGGTGGTCGATGCTCAGGGAGACCGACGGCTGCAAGGGTTGACCTTGCGGCATGGAGTCGGCGGCATAAGGGAGCAGGTCGCGGCCGACGCGCTGTTCCTGATGATCGGCGGAGTGCCTAACACAGACTGGCTCGAGGGGATCGTCGAGCGCGATGAGGGAGGGTACGTGCTGACCGGCGCCGACCTCAAGCGACCTGACGGGGAGTCGAATTGGCCGCTGCAGCGGACTCCGCTGTTGCTCGAGACCAGCATGCCGGGGGTCTTTGCCGCTGGCGCCTTGCTGCGCCACGGGGCATTGCCGCGAGTGACGTCGGCGGTCGCCGAAGGCGCGCTGGCGATCAAGCTGGTGCATGAGTTCCTGGCTGACCAGCGGATCGGACGCCTAGCCCTCCTCACGGCGCAGGGCGCTGGAGAGAACAAGTCGCGCCTGACCGGGCAGAGTTCGCATACACTGGCGTCCAGGATCGACTAAGCGCCGCCCGCGAGCATCCGGCGGCAGCATGTTCGGGGTCAGACTGACCAGGCCCCCCTACACATAAATAAGATGGGTCCGCCCGCCGCCACGACAGGCGTGCTTAGCCCTTGGGCGCGAGGGCTACTGGCTACTGCGTCGCGGCCCAACCGGCGATTTGCGTTCGCGAGTTGAATCCGAGCTTATTAAGGATGTTCAGGATGTGGTACTCGGCGGTGCGCTCAGAGATCACCCGGTTGGCGGCTATCTGCTTGTTGCTGAGGCCCTGGGCGACCAACCCTGCGATCTCCCGCTCGCGCCTGGTAAGGACGATAGCCGACCCCACGGCAGGCACCAGTCTTGGCTCAGGTTGCTTCTCCGGGTTCTTCTCCTGCAGCGCCAAGGGCACCTACTTCGTAACGGGGTTCAACAGCTTCCGAAATGCCGGGGGATCCCTGGTGGGGACAGGCTTGACCGATGGCATCGGCGAGCTCCCAGATACCACCGGCGGGATCCTCTCGGTGAATGTGCACATTGTTCCGAGCTCCGGTTCCCCCCACGACGGCGTCCTCACCGTCAATTGCGACCTGCCGGCTGCGCATTTCCCAGTCACCGAGGGGATCACCCTTGCCGTCGGTCCCTTCAACTTCACCCAGGACGGAGGAGCGACTCTGTTTCACGTTGTTGGCGCAGAGGAGGACTAGCCGGTCGGTAAATGACTGAGTCGATCTCGGTATGGGAGGGAGGCCACACGGGGCGGCCTCCCTCCGTCGCGCTCAGTAGCTTTGCAGGAAGACGTCGGGCTGGTTCTCCCTCACCCCTGCCGCGGTCGTAACCACATTGCGGTTATCACCCCAGGTCACAAACCGGGTGGTCCCATTCGACGATACGTTGTTGTAGTCACCCATGTAGCAGAAGGAGATGATCGGATCCTGCTGCGGCTTCGTCTGCACGATTGGGAAGGCCACCGTGCTCAGCTTCACCTCGCTCGTCGACCTCGGGCCGGCGGTCGCCGTAGCCAAGCTGAGATCCTCTTTGTTGGTCTGGATCAAGTCGACCGGGCTGGCGGGCACACGGTCATACCACATGGCATGCAGCCCGCTGCCGTCGGTGGTGATCCAGGGCTGGAACCGATCGTTCATCGTTACGGTATTCGGGCTGGCGCTGATCTGCTGTGGGACGCTCCATGTCTTGTTGCCGTCCCGCGAGAAGCTCAGGAAAATCCTGGTGGCGTTGGTGTTGTTGCCACCCACCCCGTTGGGCCGATCGTTCCAGGCAGCGTAAAGGATGCCGTTGTGGTCGATGGTTGTGCTTGGCATCTCGAAGTTGCGGGCGTCGTGCCCGGTCTGCGTCTCGATGACTTCGCGCAAGTCCCGCGAGTTGTTGCAGGCCACGATCTTGTCACCGGATCCCTTGATCGGGGCGATGGTCGTGATGCCTTGCACCGTCCCGGTGGCCACCTCGAACGTCGCCATTCGCGCGTTGGCCGCCGTGATCGCGGCGTTGGTGCACCCCTCCGGGACGCTCTCCTCCCAGGAGACGAATAGGGTGCCCCCCTGGGGGACCGGGTTCGATCCCTGGGCGCAGGCCAGCGAGCCGGACAGCATCGAGGTCCGCCAGCGCACGCCGTCGGTTGAGTCAGTCAGCATGATGGGACTCTGGGGCGCCCGCGAGAAGAACGTCCACGTGATGTAGAAGTGGAGCTGCCCCGTCCCATCGGGCGCCACTGCCAGGTACTCCTTGTCGGCGAAGAAATTGAAGCCGCTGCCGACATCGACCGGAACCGACACCAACTGGAAGGTGTTGGTACCGACCGGCATCTTGTAGAAACTGATCAGCGAATGCGCACCGAGGCCATCCGAGTTGAGGGCCAGGCTTGCCGAGTAGAAGTTTCCGGCGGCATCGTGCGCCACAGTCGGGTCACCGATCGGCTGGACGAACGGCTTCCACGGCAGGTCGCCCATATCGGTGAAGGTCGCGCCGCCATCAGTAGATACCGAGTAGCCAGTAAGGTTGAGCGCTGGAGCGCAGCAGACCAGCGAGTCGTTGAACTCGACGACCACCTTGCTCCCGAGCGCCGTCACACTTGTCTCGCTCTGCGTGTTCTGCGGTGATCCGCCATCCTCGGCCAGGCAGTTCACCTGCGTGTTGCCAGTTGCGCTGGGTTCGGCCGAGCACACGGTTCCCTGATGTGACGGACCTGAAGGTGCGGTCAAACTGCCGTTCAGGAGCCTGATGACGAGGTCTCCCGCGCCGTCGATTCGCGGGTTTCCCGCCCAGTCCGGGCTCGCCGTGGCGCTGCCGGCACTGGTCACAGCGCTGCCCGTTAAGAGGGCCAGTGCGCCAGCGACCGGCAGGATCGCTCTGATGAACCTTCTCATCTGTCCCTCCTTGTTAAGCCCCTCCTTATCGTGTCGGAGCGAGGGCGAGCGCAGCACTCGCCCTCTCATGCTTCGTAGCGCTAAAAACTCCCGGTGAAGACATCTGTCCGGTTGGCCAAACACCTTGACGACAACGGCGCCGAATTGCACGCGGCGTTGACCTGAACGAAGAAGGGATGGAACGCTGTGTCGACTGCCGTCAGGCCCTCGTAGTCGCCCACGAAAAAGCCTGAGGCGAACGGCGCCGCCAGCATGTTGAACGGCCCGGCCGCCTGGGTATCGGGCACATTGGTGTCGATCCCGCCACTCAGGACTCGGGATGGCGAGAACGACTTGATGAAGTAGTCGGTGGGCAGCGTGGTCGTATTGGTCCGTGTCAGCTCGCGGAAGTCGTAGTAGGTCACACCGACCGTGTGATTCGAATTGACTGCCACCGTGGCGGTGAAGGCCGGCTGCCCCTCCGGGGTATTGACCCGCACCGGGGTGCTCCAGGTCGTTCCGCCGTCAGTGGACGTCGAGATGGCCACCTGGTCAAACTTGCCACCCGAGAACCGGGCGTCCTGCCAGACCACGTAGAGTTGACCGGTGGCTGGGTCGATGGCCGGCTCCGGGATGATGTCCCCGGTCCGGATCGTCTGCCCGGTGTTCGGGTCGGACACGAAGACCGTTCCGAGATTGGAGATGATCCGTGGGGCTGTCCAGGTCGCCCCGCCGTCGGTGGACTTCTGGAAGGCCACGTTGAAGCCGTGCTGGCCCTTAGCGTTGCTTCCGCTGCCGTTGATGGCATCGAAGAAGTCGTAGAGCGTATCCGTCCGCGGATCCACGACGATCACATTCCCGATCGTCTGGTTCTCCTGCGGAGTTGGCGCCGAAACGTCGTTGATGATCGTCGGCGTGCTCCACGTCTGCCCGCCATCCGTGGTCTTCGAGAACCAGGTCGGGCCCGTGAAGCCGAAGAAGTTATGCGCACCCTCTTCGGGATTGGGGATGATCGCGGTGCCGTTAGGCGCGGCCAACCGGTCCCACACGATGTAAGCGACGCCTGGATGAACGGGGTCGGCGGTCACGGACTCCTTGTCATTGAAGAACTGGGAGCTCGTATCCGCCTTGATCACGTTCAGGTTTGTCCAAGTCTGCCCGCCGTTCGAAGAGGTCGCGGCCGCGACGGCATTCCTGAAGTCGGTTTCATCGAATGAGATAGACACGGTGTACGCGGTCCCGTCGGGCCCGATCGAGACCCAGGGATCAGAGGCACGGGTATAGTTCAGCCCCCCCCTTGCACAGAGGTCGAAAGGCAGGTCGGTCTGGGACCAGGTTGCCCCACTGTCGAGGGAGAAGCCGGCAACCAGTCCGTGCGCGCCCCCGTCAGACCAGCGGTCCTGCTGCCAGGTGCCGATCAGGTTGGTGGTGTTCGCAGGATTCAATGCTACGGAGGGCTCCACCTCAGCGTTCGTAAAGTTGATGGCGCTCCCTCCTCCTCCGAAGGTGCATGTCGCATAGGGACTCGGGTTAGCGGAGACCTCCACAAGCGACGAGGCAAAGGCGTTCGTCGACGCCGCTACGACGAGACTGCTGGCGATCGCGAGTATGGGTCCAAATCGTCTCAAAGCCATCGACCTCCTTCCTTCAATTCCGGCTGCTGCTAACGATGGTGTCGAGCACTTCTTGCTGGTAGTACAGCGGCGTTCCCTGATCTGCCCCTATCGAAGCCATCGCCTCATTCTCTCCTTTAACAAGGCGGCGGGGGAACGGGCGCTGGTTCCATCCCCACTACATGCTTACGTGAAGCCGTTACTGGGCGGATTCGATCGGACGGTACTGTACGCGTGTCCCTCGAACTCGTGCATCGGCCAGCCAACGGCCCGGTGGACATCGGCACCGGCTTCAGCCACCTCGCCGTCCAGATCGACAACCTCAAGGCTACCGTCGAGGCGTTAACGCAAGCGGGACTGAGGCCCGGTCCAATCGAGCTTCCTGGCGGACCGGATGGGCCTCAACTTCATGGCTCGCCGACCCCGACGGCTATCGGATCGAGTTGGTCCAATGGCCACCCGGGCATCCCGATGGCATCACCGCGGCCGACTTCCTTAGCCAGCAGGCCTATAGACCGCGAGGGCGACGCCGCACGCCTCCTCTCAGCAGGACGGGATAGATCGCGAGCCGGTACTCGTCGATGACTCCGTGCGGCGGGCCAGCACGTCCGTGAGCCATTGCGCTCCGCGGTAAATGCGGAGCCACCGACCAGAATGGCTACCAAGGCCACGCCAATCCACACGAGCGCTAGAGTCCGGGCGGACCATCGGAGCGATAGGACGCCGAGCATGCCGTCGAAGGCGACCGCCTGGGTCGCGTGGCCCGATAGTTGCCTTGCTAGGAGAGAAGCCGGGCGATGGCGATTCTGAGGACCGTGGGCGAGCCGTCCTTCTCGCAGAATCCATCGGCGACGGCATCCCAAGCCGCGGCGGCACAGGCCAGCGCCGAGTAGACCAGAAGCTAATTTGGAAGCCCGTCGCGCTTTACACGGGCGCACAGCTTGAGCCCGTCGAGTCGCGGCATCTGTACGTCAACGACTGCCAAGGCCGGCCGCTCTCGGCCGATCGTCTCCCATGCCTCAATGCCATCCGCGGCTTCAAAAACGACATACCCCACGTATTCAAGTGCCAGCCGCGCCAAGGTCCTCACATCTTGGTCGTCGTCCACCACGAGGACCGTCACCCGTGCCGGGGTCGGCAATTCGGGGATTCTGCCCTTCTTTAGGCTGACCCTGCGCTGAGCGTAGAAACCTATCAACAGAGCGGGAGCTGCGCTTGAGGTTGAGCTAGTGGAAGTCTTTGGCGGTGCGGCCGTTGACCCCGAGGGCGGCGCCGGCCTGGTCGCGGGCCTTATCGGAGCATGGTCCGCAATAATGAACGCTTCGGTTCAGATGGCTCGCTACATCCCATAAGGAGGGGCAAGGGATTGGCTCTCACGACCGAACGCACCACCTTTTCTCTCGACGTCCTCGGCCGCTATGTCTGCAATACCTGGCAGGAGGCGATGGACTCGTTGAATCCTGTGCTGCGCTCAGATGCTCGACCGTTCGACGTGATCATTCTCGGCGGCGGCACTTTCGGAGGCGCATTGGCCCAGCATCTCTTCAGCCAAGACACCAGCCACAGCCATCGCATCCTCGTCCTCGAGGCCGGTCCAGTCACGCTATCTGAGCACACGCAGAACCTGCCCATGATGGGGCTGGACGCCGCCGCACCAACGAGCATCGCGCAGCTCCGGGCGCAGGGGTTGGATCGCTTGCCACGGCAAGAAGTCTGGGGTCTGCCATGGCACTCGCCAATCGCATTTCCCGGCCTCGCCTACTGCCTGGGCGGACGGTCTCTCTACTGGGGTGGCTGGTCTCCTCAGCTGCTGGATTCGGAGATGCCAACCGCGGGGGTGACGAAGGCCGCCTGGCCGCAGGCCGTGGTCGACGACCTCAAGGCTCGCTATTTCGACGAGTCGAACGAACAGATTGGCACGCTCGAGTCGAACTACTACATCTTCGGTACGCTGCAGAACGCGCTTCGGCAGATCGTGGCCGACGGCATCATGGCGGGGAAAGTCACGGATGCGATCTCGCTCGCGAACTTGCCGGACCACCCGGCGGTGCGCGCCCTTGAGCAGCCTGCCACGGTCCAACAGCTTCTCAACATGCTTGGCCTGGACGCGGCCGGCGCCGCTTCGCAGCAGGACCTGCGGAATCTCATGAAGTTAGAAGCTCCGCTCGCCGTCCAGGTCCGCACGCGCTCCGGGCTGTTTCCAATGAACAAGTTCAGCAGCCTCCCATTGCTGATGAAAGCCGCCCGGATCGCCGAGACCGAGTGCGCCAACGACGATGTCAAAAAACGCCTGATGATCGTCTCCGACTGCCATGTCGTCGGATTGCAGTTCAATGGCGCTCAGGTCACCGGAGTTATCACGAACTTCGGGACCGTCGCGGTGCCGTCTGGAGGCGTCGTCATCCTGGCGATGGCCACGATCGAGAGCACCCGACTGGCGCTTAACAGCTTCCAGGGGGTGGCCGAATATCCGCTGATCGGCCAGAATCTGATTGCGCACCTGCGATCCAACCTCAACATCCGGGTACCGATCCAGAACGTCCCGGGATTGTCCGGCAACCTGGAGGAAGCTGCCCTTTTCCTTAAGGGCAGGCACACGTTCGCCGATGGCAGCTTGGGACACTATCACCTGCAGATCACCGCGGCGGGCGGCGCCAAGACCTCGACCGATGCCGAGGCCGAGCTATTCAAGAAGATCCCGGACATCGATCAGTTCAACGTCCTTCGACAGGCGAGCGCCCAGGACGTGGTGATCACCATCCGGGGGATTGGCGAGATGGAAACCCAGAACCCGGCCAGCTCCGTCCGCCTGGACGCCGAGGTGGACGAGTACGGCGCTCGGCGAGCCTTCGTGTCCCTAGCGCCGAGCGTCCGTGACGGTGAGCTGTGGGATGCCATGGATCGGGCCGCCGAGGACGTCGCCCTCCTGTTCGCGGTCGGAAAGGCTTATGAGGTACTCGCCGGCGGGACGTCGCTTCCGGTGGCAGCGGGGCAGCCAGCGTCAAGCGTGATCGCTGCGCCGAGACGGCGCGATGGGCTGGGGACGACCCATCACGAGGCGGGCGCGCTCTGGATGGGCGACTATCCAGCGACGTCAGTGACGGATCCGACCGGCAAGTTTCGGAACGTGCAGAACGCCTACGCGATCGGTCCGGCGATTGTCCCCCGGACAGGCTCACCGAACCCTATGCTTAGCGGCATCGCCCTTGCCCGCCGGCTCGCCGACCGCCTCGGCACGCCCACACCTTACGTCGCTGAAGCCGGGTTCCGCGCACTCTTCGACGGAATCAATATGACCAACTGGCAGATGGCTGGTCTGGGGCGGTTCATCGTCGTCGACGGAACGCTCGAGGCGGTCCCCGATCCGAGTGGTGAGCTGGGATTGCTTTGGTGCACCGATCCAACACCAGCGGACTTCGTGCTCCGGTTGGAATGGCTTCGCTGGCAACAGAACGACAACTCGGGCGTCTTCGTCCGGTTTCCAGATCCGACCAGCAAGGGCTACAACAACCAGGCCTGGGTCGGCGTCAATTTTGGTTTCGAGATCCAGATCGATGAGTTCGGCTGGCCCGACCAGGCGGGGATTCATAAGACCGGCACCATCTACGCGCAGCCCAATCAAAATCTGAGCCTGCAGCCGGCTCGTCCTCCTGGTCAATGGAACGAATTCGAGATCCGGGTCAAAGGGCAGACCTACACTGTCTCCCTGAACGGGACGCCCGTGACTTCTTTCCAGAACCAGGATCCTGTGCGGGGGTTGGCGACGACACCGCAGTCGCCTTCCTACATCGGGCTGCAGGTTCATCCGCCCTCGCCTGGTGAATCCGCCAACGCAGGCAGGGTCGCGTTCCGCAAAGTCCGGATTGCTCAGATGTAGATTGCTTACCCCCCTTCGTAGAGCGCAGTTCGACAGCTGCGCGGGAGGAAGAGATAGAGCCGTTGGCGCGTCGGATCAAAGGAAGGCGGCGGCGACGGCGAGCGCACCCACCGCCGCGCGCTGCAGGAATCCAACCCACATCGCCACTTGCGCGGCCAGCGGCCCAGGCATCGTCTGTCCCAGGGCGACGCCATTCAGGAAATCGTCCCGGTCAAGCCACTGCCGGCGCTCCACGAGGTCCCGCTGCATGTAGCCAACGGTGGCAATCGGCCCGCCAAAGCCGAAGGCGCCGAGGTAAAGAAAGTACCGAAGAACCTGATCGAAGCGAACCCGCTCGGTTCGCGGTGAAGCTGGCCGCTCGACCGGCTCCTTACGACTCATGGCGGATTCGGAGGACGTCATCATCCTCATCCAATTCGGTGCCTGCGTCGTCGGTCCGCTGACAGTAGGTATAGAGCGCGTCACAGACAACAAATCCCCGTTGGAGCCGTTCCTCGTCCGTCTGGTAGCCGTCTCGAATCCCGGTCAGGATGGCGAGCACGCCCAGCGCTTCCGGGGCGGACGGTTCGTCGTAGGGAAGGTCAGCACTGCGGATGATCCGGCCCATCCGCTGCAGGCCATCGTCATGCAGCTCGTGTTGCTGCAGCAGGGCTTCGAACGTGCAATGCCCGTCGTGATGGCCGAGTTCCGCCCCCCGCACATCGAACGGGATGCCCTCCATCCGGCTGACGTCACGAGTTCGTGGCACGAACTCAAAGGTGGCGTCCGGATCGATAAAGCGCCGGATCGCCCAGGCCGTCGCAATCCGGTCAACGTGGACGCGTTCGCGTGTGATGTAGTGCATTCCTCCACCTACTGGTCTGAATGCGGGTGCGTCCTGATGGTGCGCTTGGTGCTAACCCTTTGGCGGAAGGCGAGGCACTTGTTAATGGTGGCCGCCGCTTCGCGCCGTCCGGGCGCCCGGAAATAGTCCCGTGCCCTGATCTTGCCGTAGCGTCGCTCAAGCGCAAGCAGCTCTCGCTCCCGACGCTGACGGTTAGCAAATCCGCCCCTTGGCTTGGAGGGTCCCTGCTTTAGGAAGTTCACCGCCTGCCTTACGAGTTGGTCGTATTCGGCTTGACGATCGGCTCGCATCCGCTCCCGGATCTTGCGTTCCTCCGCTTCGGACAGGTGCCCGACGGGCAAGACCCAGGCATCGCCCTCGTGGTCCTCGATCTCCTGGGCCAGCCAGTCGAACTGCTCCAGCGAGTCCTCGTTGAAGGGCAAGATGGCCGCGCCGGGCGTCAGGCCAACGGCGCCAAGGTTGCGGAGCCTACGCCAAACCGATACGCGGTTCGCGCTCGACTCGCTGGTCGGCAATCGCCAGGCCAGCACCAGCCAGGCACCGGAGTCAGCCTTCTCAGTCATGCCGTCTGACCTGTATCGTAGTTTACAGTGGGCTTTGGTTGGGCCTCCGCCACCCGGCGGGCATCTGCGGGAACTGGAATCGGATGAGTGAGCCGTTTACGCTCGCGGCTGGAATCAGCGCACTACTGGCGGGCGGGGGCCTCGCGCTTTGGCCATGGGCACGGATGCGGTTGCGATTTCTGATTGGAGCCGGAGCAACCTTCCTCGGCTACGAGGGCTGGCACCTGCTCCTGAATGTGAGTAACGGCCGCAACTTCGATGTCGACAACCCGGCCCTCCTGGGCCTAAGCGCAGAGGACGTCGGTAGCGGGATCGTCGCTTACGTGCTCGCGGTTCTGATCCTCGGCCTGGTAGTGGACCGCAAAGAACCATCTGAGCGGGTCGTGACTGCCGGGGTCATCGTGGGACTTCTCGCGATCGTCGTCGACCGTTTCTCGTAAGGCAGGCCTCCGATTCGTGGATCGGTAGCTTGCCTTAACCGCCGAGATCAGCTGCTCGCTACGAACCGAACTCGATACGCCGGCAGGCCAGATCGGCCGGCGGGTAGATCCAAGCAAAGGTAAGGACGAAGGCCCGGTAGGACGACAAGGAGGTCGCGGCATTTCCTGGCCCGAGGCTACGGCATTTCCAGAAACAGGGTTCCGTTAAAGAAGAGTCGAAGAGGAGTGGAAGTCGAGTTCAAGTCGAATTGAAGTTGATGGGCACAGAAGTCCCAAAATGAGGCGGATTCGGGAGTCCGCACTGGAAATACTGTAGACAGAGTTGAAGAAGAGTTAAAGTCCCGTTGAACTTAAGGCGAAGTTCAGAACAAGTCGCGCCGAATTTTAGAAGTTTCGCAGTCGCAATAGCCGGT
>Ga0207684_10000225_pt1 | contig 87093 bp, 80 predicted proteins | sample KBSK5501metaG_FD_184342 | JGI IMG/M metagenome (GOLD analysis project Ga0207684, IMG submission 184342) | Corn, switchgrass and miscanthus rhizosphere microbial communities from Kellogg Biological Station, Michigan, USA - KBS K5-50-1 metaG... | ecosystem: Host-associated > Plants > Roots >...
CAAGCATCGTCTCAGCGTCCGGTGCCTCCGCGATCACGACAATGTCGTATCGTCCTTGGGTTAGGAACCAGCCGTGGTTCTTAATTCCCAGTCGCTGCCCTCGGTCCATGTTCTCCTTTACGCTCTGACGGAGATTCCGAATGTTCTTCGCGCCCTGATCGGTGAGTTTCCCCAAAACGACAAACATCGGCATAGTCTCTACCTCCAATTCATCAAAGCCCGGTCATTCAAAGCCGGGTTACCTACCCGTCAGCTCGTGAGTCTACTGGAACCAAACAGCACCACTAACTTCAAAGGCACTTATCCACACGCTTACCAATTGGGAGTGCGGGGTTTGGGGGCTCCCCACACTAGAGGTCAACCCATTAGGGATGGTCCCCGAACGGTCCTAGGTCACCGGTATCGATCCGCAGCGAGTCCAGCATGGCAGCAGCGTTGAGGAAGGTGTAGACGTCGGCGGCGGCCAGGACCCCGGTGTATTTAGCGATTATCGGATCGGCGGCCTGCGTGGTGACGGCGTCGAGATAGCCCTTGAAGATGGCCCACGCGTTTGGCGCAAAGCTAAAGAACGGCCTCGGATCGACGGACGCGATCGCAGCCTTGGTGCTGGTCGTCAAGTCGGCGATGTACTGGATCTGCGTCAGCCCGTCCTGCCGCGTCCCGAGACGGCCGAGATGGCCCCCGACCAGCGTCTTCCATGGGTAGTCCATCGCCACGTCCTGGGCGTGTACCCAGCCGGGGATGTCCTGGGCGATGGCGAGGCCCTTGAAGGGCACCCACCCGGGGAAAAGCACATCGACAACCATCAATGCCCGCTGACGTGGGGCGAATATAAAGATGTTGTCGGGTGTGTGGTTTGGGCCGTGAAAGGCGAGGTTCAGCACCTCGCCGCCTACCTCAAGGACATACTCACGCTCGAAGGTCACCGTCGGCGGCGGCCGGTTGGGGTCGTCGTCGCGAAGGAGCAGCCGCCGGGTTTCAGCCTGTCCGATGCGAACCACGTCCGACCCGAATAGTGACGACGCGCCGATGTGATCCGCGTGCGAGTGCGAATAGACGAGATGGGTTACCGTGCCCGGCATTCCGTTGGCGCTCGTGACGGCCCTGACAGCCCGCAGCAGGTTGTGACCGATCGTCGGAGGAGCGTCGACAAGCACAACGCCGTCCCGCGTCGTGACGATCATGGCCTGATAGAAAGAGTCGGTAACCCAATAGAGGTTGTCCGCGATGGCACCGACGAAGTAGCCGTCGGCGTTGAGGGCGGGGCCAAGCGCTGATGGCGGTATTGGGGAATAGGTTGGGGTAGAACTTGATGTGGCCGCGTACGCGCTGCTCAGTCGCGATGACCCGAGAACCGTTGCGGCTGCAGGCACTACGGCCGCCATGCCGGCACGGGCGAGGAACCTTCGCCGGTTCATTGACTTGGCGTCCGGAAATGGTGTAGTCATCGCTTTACCTCCAGGTGATAGATCTTCAATGGACCCAATCGGCTCCGAGGCTGAGAGGGAATCGCCCTGACGATGGGCTTGGCTCAGCGTAGGCATATTTGCCCTCACTAGTCAAGTTTAGGTACCAGTAACCTAATTGTGACTTAGTAGGATTTAGTGATATACTCGATCAGGGTGGCTCGAACACCACGATCTACAGTCGATCGATACGGCAAGGGCACCTTGACACGAGAGGCCCTAGAACGGCTGGCCAATCGGTGGACCATGCTCATCACATGCGTCCTTGAGGGCGGGCCGACTCGCTTCAACGACCTCAAGAGCCAACTGGGAGTCAGCGCCCAGGTGCTGACTCGTATCCTTCGCGACCTCGAACGGGACGGTCTTGTCACGCGGCAGGTCTATGCGGAGGTGCCGGTGCGCGTCGAGTACGCCCTCACGCCCCTCGGTGGAACGATGTGCTCCATCGTGCAAGCCGTGGGAGATTGGGCGGAACATACGGCGGGGCCGATCAGCGAGGCAAGGTCAGCGTATGACAGCCGGCGGCCCGTCGCCCGGAGAGTCGATAGTGGGGCTACCCCGAGGCTGTCCGCTGGTCGGCAGCGGGGCCGGTAAGAGGCCGCGGAGTCTAGATAAGCGGGATCGACCCGGGTCCCCGCCGGGTCGGCAGGAATCGCCGTTGGCGCGACGTCGACCTGGGACCGGATCTCCAGCGAATGCCGAAGGATAATCGCTCCTAAGAGGTCGAGCGAAGTGCCCTGCTGTTTCTCAAACAACTGCTCACGTTATCGGCTGGCGATCCCTGGCATCCGACGTGATCGATGCGTCGAGATGGAAAATGAAGCCGGACCGGTCGATCTGGTTGTTGCTAGCCATTCCGGAGGTACCGCCCGACAACCACTCATGGCATCACCCCAATCGCCAATGAACGATCAACAGTTGCAGAAGATCAGGTCCGGGTCGGGATTCATCGCCGCATTGGACCAGAGCGGGGGGAGTACTCCGAAGGCCCTTCAGCTATATGGCATTGGACCAGATGCCTACTCGGACGATGACGAGATGTTTGCGCTGATGCATGAGTTCAGGAGCCGCATCATCACTAGCCGGAGCTTCCGCGGAGACCGCATCCTCGGCGCGATCCTGTTCGAGGACACAATGGATCGGGAGATCGCGGGCCACGATTCCACCCGCTACCTATGGCGCGTCAAAAATGTCGTCCCGTTCTTGAAGGTTGACAAAGGCCTCGGCGACGAGGCGGATGGCGTTCAGGTCATGAAACCGATCCCCGGTCTCGACGAGCTATTGGCCACGGCGAGAGAAAAGGACCTCTTCGGTACGAAGATGCGTTCCGTCATCAAGCTGGCTAGCCGCAATGGCATCAAGGCGGTGGTCGACCAACAGTTTGAGTTGGCTCGCCGGATCCTCTCTACCGACCTGGTGCCCATCATCGAGCCCGAGATCGACATTCACAGCACCGAGAAATCTGGCGCCGAGCAAATGCTCAAGGCCTCCATCCTCGAGTCTCTCGCCTTCCTCGGCGCCGACGAAAACGTCATGCTGAAGCTCACACTGCCGGAGGTTGACAACTTCTATGGGGAGCTTGTCGGCCATCCGAGAGTTGCACGTGTCCTCGCCCTTTCCGGTGGTTACAGCCGGGAAGGGGCGACTTCACGTCTCGCTCGCAACCATGGAGTAATCGCCAGCTTCTCGCGGGCGCTCACCGAGGGACTCTCTGTCGACCAGACTCCCGACGAATTCGACTCCGTCTTGGCCCGCTCAATCGCCACGATCTTCGAAGCCTCCGCCTCGTAACGACACCACCGGCCTCCGGTGACGAGCATCGGCCTAGAGACGGAGCGGTTGCTTCGCGATTATCAACTCTCCCAAACCGCGCTCTTCATCCTCGCCGCGCTGGGCCGCTCGGGCAACGGCCAAGGAGTCTTCCCAAGAGATCTATCCCAATGCGCGGGATCTCCATTTGGCCGCGGCCAAATGCTGATTCGGGAGTTGAGCCGGCAGGGGCCGGTGACAGATAATTCTCCCGACTCGTTATCGGCTCAGTGCGGTCCGAGAGGGCTGCGCGCCAGCACGAGGGGGTGGTCGCCGGAGGGAACCAGAGTCCAGTTGTACGGCAGCACGTCCTTGTCAGGCAGCGACTGGTATGGAGGCAACGGCATGACTTCCCTGAACAGGTACCGGTGGCCGCTCCGGGCCACCGTCGCGACGGCTTTGGCCGCCTGGTTCGCGCTCTCGTCCAGCGCAGGCGCCTCAGCGGCAACCCTCATCCAGCTCAGCACCGACCCGTACACCAACACCACGAGCCAGCACCGGACGGAGCTCGAGCCGGACACGTTCGCGTTTGGTTCGACCATCGTTTCGGTCTTCCAGGTCGGCCGGTTCTTCAACGGCGGTGCGTCGAACATCGGATTCGCCACCTCACTGGACGGCGGGGCGACCTGGACGAGCGGTTTCCTGCCCCGAACGACGGTCTTCGCGACCCCACCGGGGATCTGGGCTCGCGCCAGCGACCCATCCATCGCGTTCGACCCGAAGCACGGGAACTGGGTGACCTCGTACCTCGGCCTTGCACCAAACGGGAGTGGCATCAACGTCGTCGACGTCGCCGCCAGCACGTCGAAGGACGGGATTACCTGGTCCAAGCCCGTGTTCATCAACCACTCCGGCCTTTTCAACGACAAGAACTGGACGGTGTGCGACACGACCCCCACGAGCCCCTTCTACGGCAACTGCTACACGGAGTTCGACGTCGTCAACTTCGGAGACCAGGAACAGATGAGCACCTCGACGGACGGAGGGCAAACCTGGGGGCCGAGCCAGTCGGTGAATAACGGGGTGCACGGGATCGGCGGCCAGCCCCTCGTCCAGCCGAATGGGAACGTGATCGTCCCCTTCGTCGGCTTTTCGGCGGCGAAATTCCTGCTGAAAGACTTCAGCTCGAGTGACGGCGGCGCGACGTGGGTGTTCGATCGGACCATCACACCGATCTTCTTCCACCACCCCGCCGGCGGCATCCGGGCCGGCATCCCGCTCCCCTCGGCTGAGATCGATGCGGCGGGCACGGTCTTCGTCACCTGGTCGGACAGCCGCTTCGAAAAATCAGGCGCCGCCAGTGATCTCCTCTTGACCAGCTCGCCGGACGGGCTGAACTGGACGCATCCCACCCGGATCCCGGCCGACCCGATCGGCAGCGGCGTGGACCACTTCATCCCTGGTCTCGCCGTTGATCGGAACACCGCCGGAGGTGGTGCGCACCTGGTGGCGGCCTTCTACTACTACCCGGTCGCCAATTGCACCTCGGCTACCTGCCAGCTGAAGACCGGCTTCACCGCCTCCGCGGACGGCGGGGCGAGCTGGTCACCCACGGCGCAACTCGCCGGACCGATGTCGCTCTCGTGGTTGCCGAATACAACCCAGGGGCGGATGGTGGGCGACTACATCTCGACCTCGTTCTCGGGGGCTCCCGCCTTTCCGGCTTTCGCGGCCGCGAATGCGCCCAGCGGGACCACCTTCGACGAAGCGATCTTCACCGTGAGCGGCGGCCTGGCCGCGGCGGGCACGATCGCCGCGACCGACCAGAACAGCTCGACATCCAACGACGCTGACGCGAGCAGCGACCTGACCGCACAGTAACGCATCATTTGGGGGCGGCGCCGCTGCCGCCCCCGCCCTTCACGGCCTTCGAATATCAGGATGTGACGGGCGCGGGCAGGGATCGTATGGTGTTCGACCGAGCCATGATTGACTGCCAGCTGGACGGCACCACAATGCCGGCGTCCTGGTTCCGGGAGCACCTATCTCATTCGGACCCGCCAGGGACCTAACGACATCGACTTCGCCGACGATCCAACCTTTTCCGGGCGTACATTCTCGGCGGCCAGGATCCAGCCGCGGTCAGGGCCGTGTTCACGGCGAGGCTGCGCGCCAGGCTGACGGACTTGCCCGGCCAATTCGTGGAAGCGAAAGGCGCCGACCTGTTCTGGTTGGGCGAGCAGCGGCTACCTCCGCCGGAAGCCATCGACGCCTTCCTCAAGGACGGCGCACGGATTCGCGATCTCCTGCTGAACGGTTGATCAGGTAATACTGTGTGAGCGATGGCTCGCACCGAGATTCCACTTTCACAAAATCTCAACCAGCTCCCGCCGGCCGTGCGATCGACGGTGCAGGCCGTGCGGCGATTGGTGAAGACGGTCGAACCGAAGGCCAAGGAAATCAGCTATCAAAGCCAGCCGCCGCGCTCCAAGAGCGCGATGTGGAAGCTCACTCGCTACGCGCTCGATGGCGCCAACGTGGCCGGCATCGGCACCGTGGCGGACCACGTCGACCTCTACTTTTATAGGGGGACGGCGCTCGACGATAAAGACCGCCTGCTCAAAGGCGGCGGGAAGTCAATGCGCTTCATCAGCCTGGCCGCACCCGCCGATGCCGAGCGCGCGGATGTGAAGCGGCTGGTCCGACAGGCGTTCAAGCTCGGCGGCTGAGATGGGCATCATCCGCGTCTGTCCTGGTGGCGTGCCGTCGCGGGAGTCGGCGGACGCCGCCATCGCCATCCTGCTCGAGCGCGGCTATGACGGCTGCGAGATCGACTTCAGCGACGGCTTCTGGATGGATTGGGAGTACGCGCGTCGACTTGGCGCACTGGCGAAAGAGAACGGACTCGTCCTCTCGATTCACGGACCATTGGCCGCCTTTCTGGGCCACGTCGACGCCGGCGGCAAGAAACACAAGATGGCGGTCGGGATGCTCGATCACACGGCCGGCATCGCCGTCGCTTGCGGCGCTGCCCCGATCGTCATCCATCCGGGCTTCCTGCTCGGGCGCAAGCGTGAAGACGCGATCGCCGCGGTCATCGCACAGCTCAACGACCTGCGAGAGCGACTGGTGGCGAAGGATCGCGCCGTCCCGTTCGGCGTCGAGGTCATGGGACGGGTGCAGGAGCTCGGCAGCCTGGATGACATCCTCGAAATCGCGCGCCACGTCGATTGGGTGCGCCCCGTGATCGACTTCGCACACATGCACGCCACCAGCGACGGCGCCTTCACCACCTTCGAGCCGTTCGCCAAGGCGCTGGCGGACGCGGATGCCGTGCTGAAGCGGGGCGTACCCTTCCACATCCATTTCTCAGACGTCAGCTTTGCCAATCGCAACGAGAAAGCGCACCTGCCCTATGGCGAGGGCACGCTGCGCGCCGAGCCGCTCGCCCAGGCGCTGACACGGTTCGATCGTCCCGGGACGGTGATCTCCGAGTCGCCGGATGAGGCCTCGAACGAAAAGGTCAAGGCCATCCTGAAGAAACCGGCGCGCGCGAAAGCGGCTCAGCCCAGCTTGTAGCCAAAGCGGCGCAGCAGGCTCTGCCGCTCGCCGATCTCACGTACGCCTTCGATGCCTTGGTGCGCATGCCGTCGATCACGCCCGTGATGCCGCGACGTCAGGCAGCTTTGTAGCGGCCCAGTTCTTGCTCGAGCTGCTCGATCCGGAACAACAACTGATTGATATAGCGCTCGCGACCCATCAACCGGGTGTTCATCGACGACGTGGCCTGCAGCTGTTCCTTCACGTGATCCCAGCGGCGCACATTCTGGATGGCGACGGCGGCTTGCTCGGCAAACGCCTTCAGCTGTTCGAGGTCCCCGGCCGGAATCGGATCGAGGGTATCGCGGTAAACGTTTAGCACACCGCTGATCTGGTCTGACACTTCGACCTCGGAGCGACTGAGCAGCACACCCTCCTCCGTCGCCTCCGGTTGGGTCGCCGAACCGCAGAGCACCGACACGATCATCTTCAGACCCGCGCCCTCGACGGTTTCCACCAGGTTCGGTGGCAGCATGTCCCGCATCGGCGAGACCCACGGCTTGCCGCCACGCATCACGTCGCCCGCGGCTGGGGCACCCCAGGCGATTCGCTGCTGGATGACCGCCTCCGCGACCCCCTGCGAACCCGTGACTTCGAGCTCGGACGTCTTCTGATTGCGGAGGGCGAGCAGGGCGGCCTTGCCGCCAACCAGCTCCTGGGCGCTGGAGAGGACGAACGCCACCACCTGCTTGATGTCGTTCGCGGTGGAGAGCTCGCGGGCCTTGCGGACGAGCGTCGTCAGGCGATCCTCCCGCTGCTTCAGCAAATCGACCAGGCGGGCGTTGATCAGGGCGTTCGACGCGTCCGTGGCAACCCGGGCGAGGTTGCGGAGGTCGTGCTCGGAGAACGGATCACTGGCGGACCGTGCCAGGGTCAGGACACCGAGACCTTCCTTGTCGGCCAAGAGCGGGACGGCGATGAACGAGCGTGGCTGATGCTTGGGGTCAGAGGCCTTGAAGCGCGCGTCGGACCGGCTGTCACGGACCAGGACCGGCTCGCGATGCGACAGCGCCCAGCCGGCGATGCCTTCGCCGACTTTGAAACGGGACATCTCACTGATCGCGATCGGGCTGTTGCGGGCCGCTTCCACCTTGAGCTCTTCCTGGAGCTCGTCGACGATGGCCAGCGTGCCGCGCTCGAAGCGGACGAGCTCCGAGGCGGCGTCCAGCACGCCGTCCAACGCGGTACGCCACTCGACGGACGATGAAAGCCGCTGGGCGGCCTTGATGGTGGCCTGCGACGTCTTCAATGCCTGCTCCGCCTCGGCGAGCTGGGCCCGGGCGACATCCCAGCGGGCCGACAGGGCGTCGAACTCCAACTGCAGCCGATGGTGCGCGGCCTTGGATTCGAGCGCGTGGTCCAACTCCGTGCGCACGGCGGTGATGTCTCGCGTCAATTTTTCGACCTGGGACTGGAGACCGTTGACCAGTGCTTCGACGGTGTCCTGTTCGACCTTCAGGGCGGCGACCTCGGCGTCGCGAGCCGCGATGATGGCGTGGGCGGTGGCTAGCTCACCGGCGAGCCGGTCGCGCTCCGCGGTCGCCTTGGCGTGGCTACGGGTCAGGTCCGCGAGGTGGGCAGACAGGTCCTGTCGCTCACCGTCGACCGCTTCATAGGCCGCCTCAAGGGTGGCGTGCGTGTCGGCGATCTGCTCCAGCTCCTGGACGCGAGCCGCGTGCTGGCCGGCAACCGTTCGCTGCTCGGCGATTTCGGTTTCGAGCGAGCTGGTGCGGCCTCGGTGCCGAGCGAGCTCCTGCTCGGTCTGTTCCAACAGCTTCTGGTTGCGCTCGAGGACACGGCTCTGCTGGCGATGCGCCTTGAGCAGTTCCGCGAGATCCTGGCGGAGGCGAGCCTGGGTGGCGATGGCGTCCTCGAGCTGAGTTTGGAGTGAGCGGTTGTCAGGCGCGGCGTCGGAGGCGCGGCGCGCCGGGGTGGTGGGGGACGGCGTCGGCTTCGCGGCAGGCGGCGGAGTGGCGGGCAGTGCGGCCGGTGCTGCTTTCTCCGATGGCTGACGCCGTCGGGAGAAGGACCACCTGGGCATCGGTCAGTCCGCCGTGGCGCGCAGCGCCGCCTGGCCGCCGGCGGGATGGGCCTGGCCCTCGATCACCTGGAGGCCGGCCTGGCCGAAGACTTCGACCGGGAAGTCTTCGCCGTTCGCCTTCAGCCGCGGCAAGAGCTTCGGAACCAGGCCGGTCCAGCGGAATGTCCCGAGCACGTTACCGTCGTCGTCGATGCCGGTCTGGTCAAAGAGGCAGATGTCCTGGACCTGGATGTTGTTGCCGCTGATGCCGATGATTTCGGAGATATGGGTCACCACCCGGCGGCCGTCTCGTAGCCGCGCCTGCTGGACCAGCAGAGTGATGCCGCCAACGATCTGCTCGCGGATGGCCTGGAAGGGGAGGTCGGAGCCGCTCATGATCACCATCGTCTCGAGGCGGTTGATTGCGTCTTTGGGACTGTTGGCGTGGACGGTCGTCATGCTGCCGTCGTGACCAGTGTTCATCGCCTGGAGCATGTCCAGGGTTTCGGCGGCACGGCACTCACCGACCACGATGCGGTCAGGGCGCATGCGGAGCGCGTTGACGACCAGGTCGCGGATCGCGACCGCGCCGCGGCCCTCGACGTTGGCACTGCGTGCCTCGAGGGACACCAGGTTGCGCTGCCGGAGCTGTAGTTCCGCGGTATCTTCGACCGTCACGACGCGTTCGGTATCAGGAATAAAGTTCGACAGCACGTTCAACGTGGTGGTCTTGCCGGAGCCGGTTCCGCCGCTGACGACCATGCTGATCCGGGAGCGGACGCAGGCGCGGATGAAATTCGCCATGTCGTGATTCAGGGTGCCGAAGTTGACCAGATCCTGCACCTTGTAGGGCACGCGCGAGAACTTTCGGATGGTAATGCTCGAGCCCTGCACTGCCAGCGGCGGAATCACGATGTTGACGCGTGACCCGTCTTGAAGCCGGGCATCGACCATGGGCGACGACTCGTCGACCCGGCGCCCGATGCGCGCCACGATCCGATCGATCACCTTGCGGAGCTGCATCTCGCTCTCGAATTCCAGGTCCGCCTGTGTGATCCGGCCCCGACGTTCGGTGAAGATCGTTTTGGGCCCGTTGACCATGATTTCACTCACTTCCGGGTCTTCCAGCAGCGACTCCAGTGGACCCAGGCCCAGGACGTCGTCCAGGATCAGCTCGGTCAGCTCTTCGCGGTCGTGCTTGGTGAGTTTGAGCTTCGTTTCCTCGCAATACTCGTCGACCAGCACCCCGATCTGACGCTGAACGACATCGGAGCTGTAGGTATCGGAGTTGAGGCCGAGCGACGTGATCAGCCGTTCGTGGACGGTTTTCTTGATGCGGTCGACGCTCGCTATGCGGGCCGCAATATTTGTCGGCTTGACCACCAGGCTGGACAGCCCAGGCGTGGCCGGCTCGCCACCTTCCGGCTTCTCCGGAAGCTTGCCTTTGTTGAGCTTGTCAACGAGCAACATGCGGTCCTCCTGGATGAATCAGCGACGCGTGAGACACGTATCGGCGAGCGTAGCCTGCGCCGACCCCCTGGCTTATCCGCCACTTAGCCCGACCTGGGGCCAAACGGCGGATACCCGGCGCAAGCCGCTCCGTTAGCAAAACGTGCAGTTCCGCCGATTCCGTCGCCGATTTTGGCGGGACTGGCTTTCGCCGAAGAGCCTTAACTCGCCTTGCGTTCCGGGAACTCGTCCAGCAGCCCATGCTGGGTGGCCCAGACGGCAGCCTGGGCGCGGGAGCTGAGGTTGAGCTTGCTCAGAATGTTCGAAATGTGATGCTTGACGGTCTTGTCGGAGAGGAACAGATCCGCCGCGATCTGCTTGTTCGTCTTTCCCTGGGCGGCCAGGCGGAGCACGCGTTTTTCCTGGTCGGAGAGCGCCGCCCGGGCCACTTCGTCGGTGCTGGCGGCCATCTTTCGGATGCGCTCCAGGACTTTGCGGGTGACCTCAGGATCGAGCAGCGAGCGGCCCTCCGAGACGGAGATCACGGCGTCGATCAACGCCGTCTTGTTGATTTCTTTCAATAAATATCCCGAGGCGCCCGCCATGATGGATTCATAGACCGCGTCTTCGTCCGCGAAGGAGGTCAGCATGATGACCTTGCTCCCCAGGTTGCGTCCGAGAATCTCGCGGCAGGCGTCGATGCCGCTCCCGCCCGGCATCCGCACGTCGAGCAGCACCACATCGGGGCGAAGCAAGGCGGCCTGGTAGACGGCGTCCTGCGGTGACGCGGCCTCGCCGACGACGCGAATCCTCGGATCGGATTCGAGGATCGATCGCAGCCCCAGCCGGACCATCTCGTGGTCATCGGCAATCAGCAGCCGCACGATCCTCGTCGCGGCGCTCATGATCGACCGCTCCCGATATAGGGAAATACCGCCATCAGGCGCGTGCCGGCGCCGGGCGCGCTCTCGAGCTGCAAGCTGGCACCCAGCTCGCGCACCCGTTCATCAATATTCTTCAGGCCATGCCCGTGCTCGATGTCAGGGGCCGTGCGGGCATCAACGTCGAAGCCGCGCCCGTCGTCTTCGATGACGAGCCGTGCCCCGTCGGGCGTGAAGTCAAGCGAGAGCGACGCCTGGCTGGCCTGGGCATGTTTGTAGATGTTGGCCAGCGCTTCCTGGATGATCCGGAAGAGCGCGATCGATACTTCAGGCGAGAGCTCCTGGCCGGCGGACGCGCCAACCTCGGCGTGAACAGGGATACCCGTCGCCTGCTGGAACTGCCGGCAGAGATCGACCACCCACTCCCCGATTTGTTTTTCCTGCATGATGATCGGCCGCAGCTGGTAAATGAACGTCCGCATCTCGGAGAGCACGTGATTCGTCTGCTGAATGGCGCCGGTCAGCACCGGGGTGACCGCCTCAGGCTGGGCGGCTGCCAGGTCGCGCGCATGCTCGAGCTGGAGGCCCAGCGCGTAGACGTACTGCACCAAGCCGTCGTGCATGTCGCGGGCGATCCGGTTCCGCTCGGCGACCACGACCATCTCGTTCTGCTGATCCTGGACTCGTCCCTGCAGCCGCAGGCGTTCCATGCCGAGCGCGAGCTGGCGGCCGATCTCGTCCAGCAACTCGAGCTCCGACACGGTCAGCCGGTCGGCATCGCCAAAGCCCACGATCAGCGCGGCGGTCATGCGATCCTGCCAGCGCACCGGCACGGCGGCCAGCACCTGGGCCTCGCTGCGCGACCAGAAGGCATCATCGAGCAGCGATGGCCGGGTGGCGCGCTGGACGATCAGTGGTCCGCGGGCGTCTCGAACCGCAGCCAGCAGTGGCAGCGCAGTGAGCGGCTGGCTGCGAAGCGAATCCAGACCGAAGGCCGGCGGATCTGAGGCATCGAACGCCGCCTCGATGATCTCGCCCTCCTCGTCCGGCAGGATGACGGCGGCGGCAGTAGCGCGCATGGCAAAAGCCACCTGTTTAACGGCCCGCTGCAGCAATTCCGGCGTCAACACGGCCTCGCTGCCGGCCTGCGCCGTGGCCAGCAGGGCTTCAGCCCGCCGCCGGGATGCGCGTTCGGTCTCGTACAGGCGGGCGTGGTCGATCGCGACGGCGGCCTGGCTGGCAATGGCTTCAACCAGGCGCTGGTGCTCCGGCCCGAAGGGTTCCTTGGCGGACCGAACCAGCACCATCGCGCCGAGCAGGTTGTCCTGCGCGCGCAGCGGCGCGGCCAGTACGGTCTTCGGTCGCCGCTCCGGCCCGGTCGCCTTGTAACGCGCATCTTTCGACGAGTCTTGAATCAGGGCCGTCGCGCCGTGTCGCACCACCCAGCCGACCACCCCTTCCCCGACCTTGAAGCTCTTGACTTCCTTGAGCGCGACGGGCACGCCGAGCGCCGCCTTGACATGCAGCTCGGTGCGCGAGTCATCGAGCAAGAAGACGGTGACCGCGTCGAACGCGACCAGCGCGTTCATCCGTTCAAGGATTTCTTTTAGCGTGCGATCGAGATCGAGTGAGGTGCTGAGGGCGGCGCTGACCTGCGTCAGCAGCCGGTACGACGGCGCCGGCGTCGGACTGCCGCCGGCGAGCACACGGAGCCGGCTCGGGTCGAGCTTGCGAGCGCGCTCCGTCATGCGCCGCAGGATAGGTGAGCCGCCCCACGATGCGACGTACGAGGTCGTGACAATCCGGTTACACGCGGGAAATCCCGCGACCCTGACACACGCGGGAAATCCCGCGACCCTGACACACGCCGGAAATCCCGCGACCCTGGCAAGAGAGGGGGTCACGCCTAACGAGTTCTTAAAGGACGCCGGATAGACTGACCATTGTGAGGCGGCAGGGCGCGGTCCTGGTACTTTTCGCCCTGCTTGCGTCCGGGCTGGCGGCCTGCGACTCGGTCGCGCCGAAGCCCACCGGGCCGAGCGCTCAATCGGCGCTCGACCTGATGTTCAAGAACAAGTACGCCGCGGCAACGGGCCAGCTCCAGGACCTGATTCGCGCGCACCCGCGGGACGCCAGGGACCACGTGACCTACGCGCTGGTTCTCAACTACGAGACGAAGGAGAAGTCCGCGCTCGATGAAGCCCTGAAAGCGCAGAGGCTCGCGCCAAACGACGGCTTCGTCCTGACGGTCCTGACCCGGGTCGAAGACTGGAACAGCGACCTCCAGTCCGCCGCCAGGGACGGCGCGATCGCCATCAAGGCCGCCCCCAGCTCCGCACTCGCCCGCGCGTTCTACGGTGAGGCTCTCGCCGACGTTGGCCGGTACCCCGAGGCCCAGACCCAGCTCAAGAAAGGCGCCGAGCTCGCTAAGAACGGATCGGCGTACGACCGAGCGGAGGTCGAGCGCAACTGGGCCAACTTCTACCGCGACCAAAAGAACTATGCCCAGGCGCTCGACCACCTCAAGCTGGCTGCCGGCGCCCAGCCAACCTGGGTGGAGCGCCTTCTGGAGCTGGCCCGGTTTTCAATCGGCCGGCAGGACCTGACCGGCGCCACCCAGTATCTGCAGCGCGCCGCCACCCTATCGCCCGACGACGCCGGTTTGCGGGAGCAGCTGGGCGACGTCGCGCTCTTCGCCCAGGACTACGCGGTTGCGAAAAGCGCCTATGAGGCCGCGCTGAAGCTGCAACCGCGGAGCGCCCTCGACCTCAAGGTGTTGGGCGATATCGCCGTCGCGCTGGACAAAGATCCGGCAACCGCGGCGAAGGACGAGCGCGCCGCCATCGCGGCGCAGCCGACGGATCAGGAGGCAGGAGCGTTCCTCGTGGCCGTGCTGCGCTACCTGACGAAGGACGAGGCGGCGGCCCTGCAGGCCGCCACGCAGACGGTCGACCTCGATCAGGCAGCCGTCGACCGGCAGAGCATCGCGCTGGCAACCGTCAACCAGTACCGGCGGCTGGCCGGGCTCAGCGCCGTCACCAGCTCGTCGATCATTCATCAGTCGGCCCTGGCCCACGCGTTTTACACCTTCTTCAACGCCGCACTGCCCAGCATTCGCGACCTCGGCATTCACCGAGAAGAATCCGGCGGGCAGGGCTACGTGGGTGATAACGTGCTGTCCCGAGCCCAGCACTTCGGCTACCCACAGCGATCGATGGCCGAGGTCATCACCCATCGCACCGACCCCGCCGCGGCCGTCAGCGACTGGATCGATTCCGTCTATCACCGGATCCCGCTATTGCGCGCCGACCTCCTCGAGCTCGGATACGGCGATGCCTACCTCGGGCCGATCACGGTCCAGGTAATGGACATGTCATACCGCGAGAGCGCCAGCGGCCGCGTCATCGTCTATCCGGTGGCCGACCAGCTCAACGTCCCGACGGCGTTCAATGGGAATGAAATTCCGGATCCGGCGCCGAACGCGAACTATCCGATCGGCTACCCGATTACCGCGACCTTTGATCGCAACGCCAAAGTCACCATCGGGGCTTTCCACTTCCGAGATCCTTCCGGGGCGGACCTGCCCGGCGTGACGCTGCCGCCCAGCACCGAGACTGAGAATTCGTTCGCGTACCTGGCCAACATCCCGCTGCAACCGGGCACGACGTACACAGCAGACCTGAGCTATACGCTCAACGGCATTGGCGGGCGCAAGACCTGGCGGTTCACCACGGCGGCGGGCCCAAGCCCCACCCCACCGTCGCAACAAGCGGCCGAGGAACGGGGGAGGGATTCGCTAGAGGTCACCGCCAGCTAACGAAGAACGGCTGACTCCAGGCGCGGGGGCCATCGTCACGAAGCGCTTCGACGCGGACGTAGCCCTCGGCGCCGGTCACCCGGTATGACCCGGTGGAGCTCGCGATCGACTTCAGCAGACGTCCGCCGCGACCGATGAAGCGAAGGCTGCATCCGGGTGCAGCCTCAGCCGTGATCGTTGTCCCCCGCACAGTGAAACCGGTGAACTCGGCGCCGGTCGAGGCGGTAAACGCACCCACGCGAAGCGAGCTGAACAGTGAATCGAGGTCGGGCGCCGGCGCCAGCACATCGATCCATGCCTCGCCTGCGGTGGGGTCGTCGAGGCTCAGTAGATCATCGCCGGCGAAGGCATACACGCGGTTCCCGGCGCTGAGCAATCGGTCCCAGGCCGCGGTGGCGTCTCCCTGGCTCGGGCTGATTGCGGCCAGCCGGGCGTCATAGACCTCCAGGCCGAACAGCCTGTGCAAGCTCAGCATCTGCGGCAGACTCTGTGGCTTTGCCTGCGCGAGGGGCGCCGCCAGCACCGGTAGCCCGCCGTCGCGCGCGATCCAGTTGACGGCGTCCTGCAGATTGTTTGCCGGGAGCCAGTGATCGATCCCGACTGCCAGCACGTCGGCGAACGGGTAGCTGGCGTCCACCGTGGGAACGCCGGCGAATCCGTGCCGGCCATACTCCGAAGCCCAGGTGTAGGTGTTCTGATCGCTGATGCCGAGGAAGTCGTAGCCGTGGCCGGCGTACCACTCGCCAATGGCCGAGGGAAGGTCCCTCCCGACACCCCGCAGCGAAGCGATGTGCAGGTTGCCCTTGTACCAAGAGCCGCCAAGCGCGTACGGGTTGTCAATCGTCAGGGTTGTGCGCGTCGCCAACAACGTCGTGCCCCGTAACGCGCCCAGCTGATGGCCCGCGATCGCCGCGACCACGACCAGCGCGGCCAGACCCGCGATCAGGGCGGGAGGGTATCGACAGGCGGGAAATCCCGCGACCCTGACGATGGGGATGGTGGCGCGGAAACGACGACGCCAAGCGCGCCCAGCTCCTGGCGAATCCGCGCCGCGAGGGCGGCGGAGCCAGGGGTGTCGCCATGCAGGCACAGGGTTTCAAACGCCACCGGCACCCGGGTGCCGTCATCTGCCAGGACTTCACCGTCGGTGACGAGCCGGCGAACCTGGGAGACGACGGCGTCTGGTTGGGTAAGCACAGCCCCGGGTTCCGATCGGGACAGGAGGGATCCGTCCGCCCGGTAACGCCGGTCGGCGAAGGCTTCTGCGCTAAACGGGTGGCCGAGCGCACCGGCGGCGCGCGCCATGGCTGAACCGGCACGCCCTACCAGCCGTAGCTGCGGATCGAACGCGCGAACGGCCGTGATGATGTCGGCCGCCAGCGTCTCGTCGCGTTCGGCCTGGTTGTACAGCGCGCCATGGGGTTTGACATGATGGACCGCCGCGCCTTCCACCCGGGCGATGGCGTGGAGCGCGCCCAGCTGGTAGAGGAGCAAGTCAGTGAGCTCGCTCGCGCTGAGCTGAACCGGCCGCCGGCCGAATCCCTCGCGGTCATCGAACCCGGGATGCGCGCCGACGGCGACCTCATGACGGACGGCCAGCGCCACGGTCTTTCGCATCGTGTGCGGATCACCAGCGTGGAGGCCGCAGGCGATGTTCGCGGAGGTCACCAGCTGGAGCAGCGCCGCATCCGAATCGGGCTGACCCTCGCCCACGTCGGCGTTCAGGTCGAGCTGTCGCACCGGCTGATCGTAGAGCCGTGACTCGCTCAGCCGCGGGAGAGGTCGAACGAGGCGCCCTGGTCCTCCGCGGACACTTTCCCCGCCTCGAAGACGCTCCAGCGGAGCGCGAGTGATCCGGCCATGCTGCACACCGCCGCAACCGTTGATAGGAATTCCAGCATGTGGCCATGACGGCGCCGCGCCAAGCGGTGCAGCAGCAAAGGCAACAGGGTTCCCGCCCCAATGGCACCGAGCCAGAACGGCGCGCTGAATCGACCGGTCGTCAGCGGACGGGCGGCCTTTCCTGACTGCACGAGGTAGCCGGTCAACACAGCGATCTCCCCAAGCGAGGCCGCGGAGTCAAGCGTGGCGAGCCGGTGCAGCGTCGTTTCGGGTGCTCCGCGGCGTGCCGCCGCGAGTGTCACTCCGGCAGATCCGCTCGACATGGCGGAAGCCATGAACACCCCGCCGAGCAACTTGCTCTTCGCCCACAACGGGACATTGGTCGCGCCGAGTAGCACACCGCTGTAGCCCGCCAGCGTCAGGCCCAAAATACTGCCTGACAGTTCCAGCAACCGGCGCGGTACGAGCTGCGCCAGCGCGCGAAGTGGACCGCGAAGCAGGCCCGTGTCGGCGGCGTGGGACGCGGCTCTGGCGAGGGCAAGCGGTGTGAAACCGGCCAATGCCCAGGCGCCAAGGTTCATCGGAGAGAGGGGCTTGAAGATGCGGAGCATGTGATGAAATCGCTCGGGGCGCCCAAGGTCGGCGATCAGCAGCGGCGCACAGGGAACGATCGCACCGGCCGCAAGGTAGTAGCCGTCGGCGACGACGCGCCGGTCCTCGGCCGACCCGACGGTTTGCGCCAGCGAGGCCGTGACGTAGGCGCCGGCGGCCATCCCACCGAGCCAGAAATAAAGCGGAATCTCCCAGGTCCAGACCGGTCGCCGGAGGACCGGGTAGTCGTAGTAGCCTCCACCCGAACGCCTCAAACGCTCGCTTGGCACTGAAGCGCCGCTCGCGTGGGCCGGCGGGCCCTGACCCTCGCCCGCAGGCGGGGGAGGGAAATTTTCCCGCTGGGGAGGGAGATTATCGGCGGCCACCGAAGACCAGCGCCCCGACCAGCGCGAACCCAACGCCGACGGCCGCACTCCACCCGTATCGTTCCGCCATCGTCTTGCGCGGCAGTCGAGGCACCTCGGGCAGGTTGTACGTTTCCGGCTCGTCGAGCAACAGGAAGAAAGCGTGAAGCGGTCCGACTTCTGCGGCCTCTGGGCCCTCCGCCATTCCATAGAGTCGCGCTTTCGATTCGCCGCGCGCCTGCAGTTCGCCGAGGCGACGGCGGGCGCGCGCCCGCAACTCCTCGACGTCGCCGAACTGGATCGAGGCAGTGGGACACGACTTCGCGCAGGCCGGGGTCATGTCGTCTTTCAGCCGGTCGTAGCAGAGGGTGCACTTGTGGGCGGTCCCCGCCTCGAAGTGTCCGTCCTTTGGAGTCCGGTCGATCACGCCGAAGGGGCAGGCAGGAATGCAGAAGCCACAACCGTTGCAGATGTCTTGCTGGACGTAGACCGTGCCGTACTCCGTGCGAACCAGCGCCCCGGTTGGGCATGCCTCCAGGCAAGCCGCGTTGGCGCAGTGCTTGCAGACGTCCGACATCATCAGCCAGCGTTGCTCCTGCCCAGTACCATTGGCTGTTGCTTGCTCGATGAACTGGACGTGGCGCCAGGTGGTGGCTCCCAGGCTGCCGGTATTGTCGTAACTGTTACCGGTCATCGCAAAGCCGTCGGCCGGCAGCTGGTTCCATTGCTTGCACGCCACTTCGCAGGCTTTGCAGCCGATACAGAGACTGGTGTCGGTGAAGAACCCCTTTGCCGTTTTGGCCGCCGGTGGTTCCTCGATGTTCATCAGCCGTTTGTAGGCGTCGATCACCGCAATCGCCCCTTGCGAATGTTGCAGGTCAGCGCCTTGTCCTCCTGGATGTAGACGTTCGGCTCCTCGGAGAGCGCGACCAGGTCATTCGCCATCGCACCCTTGACCAGCCCTTTGTAGCCCCAGTGGTAGGGGAGGCCGATCTCGTGAATCACCTTCCCGTTGTGACGGAACGGGCGCATCCGCCGGGTCACGAGCGCCTTGCACTCGATCTGGTTGCGCGGCGTGGAGACAATGATCCAATCCAGGTTGGTGATGGCCTTCTCGGCGGCCAGCTCGGGGCTGATCTCCGCGAACATCTCGGGCATCAGCTCACTGAGCCAGCCATTCCAGCGTGACATCACGCCGGAGGTGTATTGCTCGGTCACCCGATAGGTGGTGACGACATACGGGTAGCGTGGATCGCCCGGTGCACTGATGACGTTGTCTTTCCGCTCGAATCGCTTGACCACCGGGCTGTCCTGGCGCTCATAGAACGCGTTCAAGACCGGCGACTCCATCGGCTCGTAATGCGTGGGGAGCGGGCCGTCCTTCAGCCCGCTCGGGGCAAACAGCCAGCCGCGACCGTCGGCTTTGAGCGTAAACGGGTCCGAGCCCGAGTGAAGGTCGATCCCGATGCCCTGCTCCTTCGCGGCCGTATCGGGCGCCTTCTTCAGCGGGAAGTCCGGCACGTCCTTGCCGGTCCATTTACCGGCGGCGGCATCCCACCACACGTATTTCTTTCGCTCCGACCATGGCCTGCCGGCCGGGTCGGCGGACGCGCGGTTATAGAGGATGCGTCGGTTGCCGGGCCAGGCGAATCCCCACTCGGGGTTGACATAGTTGTCCAGACTGCGGGTGCGACGGCGGGCCATGTTTTTCTCCGGCCCGGGAAACACCCCGGAGTAGATCCAGACGCCGCAGGCGGTCGAGCCATCGGCCTGGAGATGCTCGAAATCGGGAAGCTGTTCGTGGTCTGCGACCGCATAGCCGTTGACCTCCATCAGGACCTTCTCGGCGGATGGCTCATCCGTGATCCGCCACTCCGGGTCAGGACGTTGCGGGAGGTAGTCCCAGGTCAGGTTCAGCAACCCCTGGTCGCGCGGATTCGTCGACCCACGGTAGAGATCTTTCAGCCGCCGGCCGAGGTGATAGAGAAACCAGAGGTCGGACCGGGCCTCCCCGGGGGGATCCACCGCCTTGTCGTGGAACTGCAGCAGCCGCTGCGTATTGGTGAACGTGCCGTCCTTCTCCGGCGGGCCGGCGGTGGGCAAGAGGAAGACCTCGGTCTTGATGTCCGCCGGCTTCCAGCCCTCAGGCGCCGCGTACCAGAAGGCCGCGGTCTCCGTCTCATAGAGATCGATAGCGACCAACCAGTCCAGTTTGGTGAGCGCCTTGCGCTGCAGCCCGCTATGGGCGCTGCCGTTCGCCGGATTCTGCCCGAACACGACAAAGCCGTTGACCTTGCCGTCCGCCATGGCGGCGGAGGTTGTGATATGCGAGTGGTCGCCGGTCAGCTTGGGAACCCACTGGAATCCGTACTCGTTGTCGGGCTTCGCGGCATCGCCGTACCAGGCCTTGAGCAGCGAGACGATGAACTTTGGCAGATTTGACCAGTACCCTCTCCTCACCGTCGACTCTCGCTGGTACTGCTCGAGCGTGTCGTCTCCTCTTGATACCGAGGGGTGCGGGAGGTAGCCGGGCAGCAGGTCGAACAGCGTGGGGACGTCGGTCGACCCCTGGATGGAGGCGTGCCCGCGAAGCGCCATGATGCCGCCGCCCGGACGTCCAATGTTGCCCAGCAGCAGCTGCAAGATCGCGGCGGCCCTAATGATCTGCGCGCCGTAGCTCTGCTGGGTCCAGCCCACGGCGTAGCAGATCGCGCTCGTCCGCTCGGGCCCGGAATTCTTCGCCAGGATATCGGCCACCTGCAGGAAGAGGTCTTTCGGAGTGCCGCACACCCGCTCGACCATCTCTGGGGTGTAGCGCGCGTAGTGTCGCTTGAGGATCTGGAAGACGCAGCGAGGATGCTGGAGGGTCTCGTCGCGCGGCCCGGCGTAGGCCCAGCTGGCGCTGTCGTAGCTGCGCGATGGCGGATCGTAGCCAGAGAAGAGGCCACCGTTGTCCTCGGCGTCGACGTAGTCGTCGCTGACCATCGTCGACGCGTTGGTATAGGCGAGGACGTATTCCCTGAACCACTTGTCGTGCATCAGCATGTAGTTGATGAGCCCGCCCAGAAAGGCGATGTCACTGCCCGACCGGATCGGCACGTAGAGGTTGGCGGCGGCCGAGGTGCGCGTGAAGCGGGGATCGACGTGGATGATGGTGGCCCCGCGCTCGCGGGCTTTCATCGGCCAGCGGAATCCGACGGGGTGGTTTTCCGCCATGTTGCTGCCCATGATCAGGATCGCGTCGGCGTTGGCCAGATCCTGCTGGAAGGTGGTCGCCCCACCTCGTCCGAAGCTCGTCCCCAGACCGGGGACGGTCGAGCTATGTCATATTCGGGCCTGGTTCTCGATCGAGACGACGCCCAGGCCGCCGCTGAACAGTTTCTTGATCAGGTAGTTCTCTTCGATATCCATGGTGGCGCCGCCCAGGGTGGCGATCGCGGTCGTCTGGTTGACGAGCTTGCCCTCGGGCGTGCGCTCCACGAAGGTGGCGTCCCGCGTCTCCTGGATGAGGGTGGCGATGCGGTCCATCGCCCACTCCAGCGGTCGATCCTCCCAGTGGTCTGAGTGGGGCGCGCGGTAGCGCACCGTCGTCACCCGATTCGGGTTGACCAGATATTGATAGGTTGAGGCGCCCTTCGGGCACAGGGTGCCCTCGTTGATCGGCGACTCTGGGTTGCCCTCGATATCGATAATCCGGCGGTCTTTGACGTAGACGAGCTGGCTGCAGCCGACCGCGCAATAGGGACACACGGATGGCACGGCCTTGTCCGCGTCCCGGATGCGGGGCTTCTTTAAGACCGATTCGCGGGAGACGGGCTGCGGCGCCATGCCGAGGCGGCCGATCGGACCCAGCCCTTGACCACCAGCTTGCTCGACCGCCATCAGCGCCTCCTTGAACGCCAGTGAACTCGTCCGTAAAGGCCTACCCTGAGTATATGGAGCGGCTTGTTGGAAACGGCGCCCCGTAACCGCGGCTCGTAGTCATTCGAATGAGACGCGTCCTCGTCGTGATCCTGGGATCGCTCATCCTGGTTCTGGGAGTCGCGGGCTGCGGCGCCTCGAATAGCTATGGCTCGGGTGGCGCCCCTTCCACCAGCTCGAAGCCAGGGTACTAGGTAACACGCGGGAACTCCCGCGACCCTGGCGCCACGCTCCGTCGAAACCGAAAGAGTCTCGCGCCAGGGCCCGTTGACTCGGTGATGCCGGGTTCAGCCATCGCGATTCGGCCGCTGGCGGTGCTCGGCGGTGCCAGCATGGTGCTCACGTCGTGCGCCGCTTTCGGGAGCGGCAGCCCGGAAGCGACTGGGATCCACAAGATCAAGCATGTGATCGTGATCATGCAGGAGAACCGTAGCTTCGACAGCTACTTCGGGACGTTTCCCGGTGCGAACGGCTTGCCGAAGAACATCTGCGTCCCGGATCCGGCGAGCGGCGGCTGCGTCAAGCCCTATCACGATGGCCAGGACTTGAACGGCGGCGGACCCCACGGTCAGACCGACGCCGCCGCCGACATCAATGGCGGGAGCATGGACGGCTTTGTCGCGCAGGCCGAGAAGGGGATGAAGGGTTGCTCGCAAACTGACAACCCCGCGTGCGGCGGAGACAGGACGGACGTGATGGGCTTTCACGATGCCCGCGAGATCCCGAATTACTGGTTCTACGCGCAGCAGTACGTGCTGCAGGACCGGATGTTCGAGCCCAACGCCTCATGGAGCCTGCCCGAGCACCTCTTCATGGTTTCCGAGTGGTCGGCGAAGTGCACGGTCAAGGGCGACCCGAAGAGTTGCGTCAACGCGCTGCAGAGTCCGGGCAATCCGCCCGATTTCAAGAAGCACAATGGCAAGCTGGTGCAGCCACCCGACTACGCCTGGACCGACCTGACCTACCTGCTGCACAAAAACCAGATCACCTGGAAGTACTACGTCGAGGGTGGGACGCAGCCCGACTGCGCCGATGACGCGATGGCATGCGCGCCGGTCCTGCAACGGGCCAAAACGCCCGGGATCTGGAATCCCCTGCCATATTTCGACACCGTGCAGCAGGATGGCGAACTGCAGAACGTCACCGACGTCTCGAACTATTTCAAAGCGGCAAAGAACGGGACCCTGCCAGCGGTGGCGTGGATCGCGCCAAGCGGGCCGGATAGCGAGCATCCCCCGGCGCTCGTCAGTCGCGGCCAGGCCTGGGTCACCGGCCTCATCAACGCCGCCATGCAGGGTCCCGACTGGAACAGCACGGCGATCCTTCTGTCGTGGGATGACTGGGGCGGCTTCTACGATCACGTCCAGCCACCCGTCGTCGACCAGAACGGCTACGGACTCCGGGTGCCGAGCCTCGTCATCAGCCCCTATGCCCGCAAGGGATACATCGATCACCAGACGCTGAGTTTCGACGCCTACGTGAAATTCATCGAGGACGACTTCCTCGGCGGTCAACGGCTCGACCCGAAGACCGACGGCCGACCGGATCCGCGGCCGGATGTGCGGGAGACGATGTCGAAACTTGGCAACCTTGTGAATGACTTCGACTTCACCCAGTCGCCCCGTGCGGGCCAGATTCGGCCCGCCGCGCCATCCCCGGGGCCGGCCTCGTACGGAGCGTACTAGCCGAGTTGATCGAGCCAGGGCCGGACCTGCCAGCGAACCCCCGTTAGAACCTTCTAAGGGGCTTCTCAGGGCGAATTCAAGGCATCGCCTTAGCCTGAGCACCATGGACGACGCGCCCGTCACGACGTCGCCCGCGCCGGCGAGCCGGCCGATCTGGCAGCGGTCCGTGTCTCGGCGGGCTGTGCTCGCCACCGGCGCCACCGGCGCCGCCGCCGCTGCGCTGGCGGTGCTCTGGAAGGGTAACGACCTGTCCCAGATTCTCGACCAGGTCCGCAACCTGACCCACGGCTACCAGGGTGCGCTGACCGGCGAGCGCGTCCGGATCGCGCACCTACTTCGACGCGCCGGATTCGGCGCCACGAAGACCGAGCTCGATCACTACGCGGCCTTGGGCCAGGCCGCCGCGACCGATGCGCTACTGAATTATTCGAAGATCTCCAACGCCACGCTCGAGAGCCAGCTGCCCAGCATCGATCTCAGCGGCGGAACGCGGCCGACCGCGGCGGCCATCCAGTCGTGGTGGCTGCAGCGAATGGCAGAGACCGCTCGGCCACTCGAGGAAAAGATGACGCTGTTCTGGCACGGCCTCCTCACCAGCGGCCTGGACAAGGCCGGCCCGGCGCAGCTGTTCACCCAGAACCAGCTCTATCGAAGCATGGTCCTGGGCAATTTCAATGACCTGTTGAAGGCGGTTTCGAAGGACCCCGCGATGATGGTCTACCTCGACACCGAGACCAACCGGAAAGGGAAGCCCAACGAGAACTATGCCCGCGAACTGATGGAACTCTTCACCACCGGCATCGGTCATTACACCGAAGACGACGTACGCGAATCGGCGCGCTCATTCACCGGCTGGACGCTGCAGGGAGGCAAACAGCTGCGGTATGCCATGGCATCCCAGTTCGCGCCGCGATTTCATGACGCAGGCGTCAAGACGTTCATGGGGAAGACCGGCACCTTCACCGGCGACGACATCGTCGAGATGCTGGTGCCATTGCGCGCCACCGCGGTTCGGCTCAGCACCAGACTCTTCAGCTTTTTCGCCTACCCGAATCCCGAGCCAGAGATCGTCAACCACCTGGCGGACACGTTTCAGAAGGCCCGTTACAACGTCGGCGCCGTGGTCCGCGAGATCTTCACGATGGACGCCTTTTACTCGGAGAAGGCGTACCGGGCACTGGTCAAAACGCCGGCGGAGCTGGTCGTTCAGACGCTGAAAGCGACCGGCACGAATGCCAGGGGCTACACCGCGGCGGCGGTCGCGATGGCCCCGATGGGCCAGGTCCTCTTCTATCCACCGAATGTCGCCGGCTGGCCCGGAGGCACCTCATGGATCAACAGCTCGACCCTGCTCACCCGGATCAACTTCGCCAGCGCCCTCATTCAGCGGAGCCGGGATTCCCTGACCAGCCAATCGCTCGCGCAGTTGAGCGACACCCTCGTCGACGCCAACCTCAGTCCTGCCACGCGGGATGGCCTGCAGGGGTTCGCGGCCGCCCAGCCCGATGACCAGGCCGGCCTGCTCTTCATGCTGCTGGCGACGCCCGAATTCCAACTGAACTGATGGAGATGAACACCTATGTTTAGCCGCCGTGACCTCCTCAAGCAGGGACTACTGCCGGTGTTTGCCGGCTCCGCGGTGCCGTCGGTGTTCGCCAACGGCGTCGCGGCCGCCGCCGCCGACTCGCCGAACGCGACACCCAGCGACCGCGTCCTGGTGCTCGTTCAGCTGGCCGGTGGCAACGACGGACTGAACACGATCATCCCCTTCCAGGACGGTGCCTATCACGATGCGCGTCCGACGCTACGCCAGGACCAGGGCGTGCTGCGGTTGAACGCACAGCTCGGGCTGCATCCCAACTTGAAACGCCTCAAAGCCAGCTGGGACGCGGGGCAGCTCGCCATCGTACAGGGAGTCGGCTATCCGAATCCGAATCTGTCGCACTTCGCCTCCATGTCGATCTGGGAAACCGCGAGCGTCCAGGGTGGGATCGGCGACGGCTGGCTGGGCCGCTACTTGAACTATCTCGACCAGGTCGGAGAGAATCCGAACCACGCGCTCGAGGGCGTGAGCGCCGGCTCGCTGGTGCCACCGGAATTGCGATCGAAGACGCCAGTGACCGCGCTCCAGTCGCTGCGGACCTTCCGCCTGCAGCCGGTGAACGAGCACGGGACACAGGTCGACGTGGAGAACCCGCTGATGAAGTTCTACAGCGCGTTCAAGGGCGCCGGGCCAGCGCCGTTTGGCGCCCTGTTCGACACCACCCTGCAGGAGGCGCTCCAGGCATCGCATGCGCTGCAGGCAACCGACGCGAGTTACCAGGCCAAGGCTACCTATCCGGCGAAAAGCCCGATCGCCAGCTCATTGAAGCTGGTCGCGGAGACCATCGTGTCGGGACTGGGGGTGCGGGTCGCGCACGTCACGCTGGGAGGATTCGACAACCACTCCCGGGAGAAGCCGGTCCACGACAAGCTGCTACTCGATCTCGACCAGGCACTCGCGGCATTTATGCAGGACCTGCAGGGCCACGGTGTCGGCGACCGGGTGCTGATGATGACCTGGTCCGAGTTCGGACGGCGGGTCAAGGAGAACGGGAGCGCCGGTACCGATCACGGCACTGCCGCCCCCATGTTCCTGCTGGGCGCGCCGGTGCAGGGTGGGCTCTACGGGCAGCAGCCGAGCCTGACCGACCTGGACAACGGCAACCTGAAATTCGGCACCGACTTTCGCTCGGTCTACGCCTCGGTTCTGCAGGGCTACCTCCAGGCGCCGGCCTCCGACTTGCTCGGCGGCAACTACGAGATCCTGCCGCTGTTGAAGGCATAGAGCCCCCACCCTGCCCTCCCCCGCAAGCGGGGGAACTGTAGGATCACGCGGTGCAGCTGGCGCCGGAGGCGATCATCCGACTCAACCTCGGCCACATCTGGCTGTCCGAGTACCCGCTGCAGATCCCCGTCCATGGGTTCCTGATCAAGCACCCCGGCGGCGCAGGACTGGTCGATACCGGCTACGGCACGCCGTTAGAGCTGATCAAGGACTATCGCCCGGTCAACGCCTCAGTGGCAGACGCGCTCCGCAAGCACGACGTCGATCCCTCCGACATTCGATGGGTCATCAACTCGCATCTGCACTTCGACCATTGCGGCCAGAACGCTGTCTTTCCACGGGCGCCCCTGTACGTGCAACGAGCCGAGTACGAACGCCGTCACCGATATGCGGACACACCCACCGCCTGGCTCGACTATGCCGGCGCGCGCTATGAGCTACTGGACGAGGAGCGCGAGATCGTGCCCGGCGTCCGGGTGCTGATGACGCCGGGCCACACGCAAGGCCACCAGAGCATCGAGATCGAAACGACGGAAGGGCCGGCGTTGCTGACCGGCGACGCTTGCTGGACGGTGGGCATGTTCGAGGGCGAGGCACCCCGCGAGGGCATGATGGAAGATGACGCGACATTCGGCCGGTCCCTGGAGAAGATGCGCCGGCTCAAGCCCGCCACGGTGCATTTCTGCCACGACAACCGGTCCTGGCGTCGCTAGATGACGGAACGCTGCACCAAATGTCTCGCACCCGTGACGCTCTGCCGCCGAGCTCACTGACCTCCACCGCGCCTCGTCTCGACTCGTAGACCACCACTGCGCTGTGCGCGTCGCATCAAATGCGGCGGCCGGTCTTGTGCGGTGCGTCTCGGTATGAGGTCACAAAGCGGCACCCGGATATTCGTGCGCTCGCAACGTTCTCAACGACCCATGAACTTCGGTACCCTGCCGGCTTGAACTGTTGGTTCAGAAGGGAAAAACGCACAGGAGGAAATGCTGTGGCGAGATTCTGCGGAGACCGAGGGATTCGTAGGGAGGGCTGTTCATGCTGACCCCTAGCCCAAGCTGGCTAAGCCCTGGAGATACGGCGTGGCAGCTGACCTCAGCCACCCTGGTCGGGATCATGAGCGTTCCAGGGTTGGCCATTTTGTACGCGGGGCTCATGAAGCGGAAGTGGGCGCTCAACTCGGCCCTCATGGTCCTCTACGCCTTTTCAATGACTCTGGTGGTTTGGACCCTGTTTGCCTACAACATGGGCTTCGGTAGTCCAGCCAAGCTGGGACCGCTGTCCAGTATCGTCGGCATCCCGGGCTCGATCCTCGGCGCGGCTGCCGAGCAGGGACGAGCCTCGATCCCGCTGCTCAACGGGTTGATGCCCGATCTCAAATTCCCCGGTTCCACGCTGGTCTATTTCCAGTTCGTATTCGCGGCCATCACCGTGATCATTCTCGGCGGGACCGTGCTCGGTCGGATCAACTTCAAAGCCTGGATGCTCTTCGTCCCCTTGTGGATCACGCTCGTTTACACGGTTGGCGCTTTCATGCTCTGGGGCGGTGGTTGGCTATCGCAACTCGGTGCCGTCGACTACAGCGGTGGCTACGTGATCCACGTCGCAGCCGCCGTCTCCGGCGTCGTGGTTGCGGCCGTCGTCGGGCCGCGGCTTTTCAGCGACCGCCAGAACAACTCGCCGAGCAACCTGCTGATGGCCATCGCCGGCGGCGGCCTGCTCTGGCTCGGGTGGAGCGGTTTCAACGGCGGCGACCCATACTTTGCCAATGCGGACGCCTCCGCCGCGGTTCTGAACACCCATTTGACGACGGCGACCGCATTGCTGACCTGGATGTTCCTGGACGTCTTCGTTTTCGGAAAGGCGACGGTGGGCGGAATGATCAACGGGATGATCGCCGGGCTCGTCGCCATCACGCCGGCCGCCGGATTCGTCAACGGATACGCGGCCTTCGCCATCGGGCTGGCAGCCGGGGTATTGCCCTGGTTGACGATGAACAAGCTCGCCAAGACCGCCCTCTTGCGTAAGGTCGACGACACGTTGGGCGTCCTTCACACTCACGGCGTCGCTGGCGCGGTCGGGGGGCTGATGACCGGCCTGCTTGCGTCCCCCAACATGATCGTCTACCTGGGCTCTGGGTCAACTGCTGCGGTCAACGTGACCGGGCTGATCTATGGGAACCCTCGCCAGTTTCTGATCCAGGCACTTGCGCTCGGGGTGATCGTGATATACGACGCGGTGGCCACCTTCGTCGTCATCAAAGTCGTGGGTATCTTCGTGCCATTGCGGATGGCTGACACGCAACTCGTGGCCGGCGACGAAGCGGTTCACGGCGCGGTGGCATTCGACCTGGAACCCGTCCCCGTCGAAGCTTCGGCCTAACTAGGGCACGCACGATTTCGAGCAGGCCGCCGCCCCACGGGCGGCCTGCAGTCTTCAAAACCGCTGGCCGGCATCCTTGGCGATGTCGACGGACGACGAACCTCTCGCCGAGCTCGGCCCCAGCGCGCATTCAACACCCTCCTATTCATGGGTGTTACGGTGACTCCTTGAACCCGAGCTCCGCAAGCGGGGGGAGAATTGAAGTCGCTAACGCGACGTGCCCAAGTCTTGTGAAACCTTTCGCGGGAAGGCGCGTTAAGAACTGGGACCTGATGGCAAAGAGGGGAAGCTCGTTAGTACGCCGGGCGCTTACCGCGCTCGCCGCCGTCATCTGTCTATGCGTTTCCCTTCCCGTCCAGGTCGTAGCGGCCGGCCAGGTCGCTGCTTCTGCCAAGGCATCGCCGCAAGGGCTCCCGAAGATTGGGGCGGCATCGTCGGTCGTGCAAAGCGGCGCCAGCAGCTGGGGTTGGTCCAACCCCCGACCACAAGGCAACCACCTCCAGGCAATAAGCTGCTCGAGCGCCACGAATTGCACGGCCGGCGGCGATGCAGGGACAATCATCGCGACGACAGACGGCGGCTCGACCTGGGCAGGGCAGCATGCCGGACCGGGATCCGACTACTTCAACAATCAGTTCCGGGGAGTCGCCTGTCCCACCGCGACGAGCTGCCTCGCCGTCGAAGGAGCCGGCATTGAAGGCACCAGTGATGGGGGCGCGACCTGGACCCAACAGAGCACCTTGAGCTCGTTCAGCGTGAGCTGTGCGAGCGCAACCGCCTGCGTGGCGACGATCAGCAACGGGAGTGTTGCCGTCACGACGGACGCGGGCGCGCACTGGTCATCCAGAACAACCACAACAGGGCTAACTCTGCAAGCGATTTCCTGTCCAGACATCAATACCTGTTATGCGGCCGCCTACGGCGTGATCGTGAAGACGACTGATGGCGGAAATACCTGGACGTCAACAGGCGCCGTCAACTATCCATTCCTCTTCAGTGGAATCAGCTGTCCGACGGCCACGGGCTGCTTTGCCGTGGGAACTCAGGGCATTTATGCGACGACGGACGGTGGAACGACCTGGGTCCAACGGGTAAATACCAGTGGCCCGGGGAATCGAGTGACGTCGATCAGCTGTCCGGGTCCAACGACATGTTTTGCAGGTGGACCCTTTGGCATCATCGTGTCGACAACTGACGGCACGACCTGGAACACCCACACAGTCAACGGCTCTCCCGACGGAATCAGCTGTCCGGCGACGACAACCTGTACCGTGGTGGGCCTGAATGGCGGCATCCAGAAAACGTCAGATGGTGGGGGCACCTGGACGGCGCAAAACTCCGGGCCGACGTCAGCTCTTTTCGACGCGTCTTGCGCGACTGCATCTACCTGTGTGGTGGTCGGTGGCGGCTACTACTACAACGAACCTGGCGCCATCCTGACGACAACCGACCGCGGCGCGACCTGGGTGGCGCAGCAACGCCAGCTCAATCAGCGCCTGGATTCCGTCAGCTGCCCAACCACGAGCCTGTGTCTGGCTGTCGGCTTTGACAGTTCAAGCACGGGCGGCAACGCGGCCGTCATCCTGCGGTCGACCGATGGTGGAGCGAGCTGGAGCCCGCAAAGCCTTGCCTTTACCGCCACCTACCTATTCGGGGTCAGTTGCTCCAGTGCGTCAACGTGCGTCGCCGTGGGGAGGAATGAAATCCTCACAACCACTGACGGTGGGGCAACCTGGACTCTTCGGAGCCCGGCTGCCACCCTCCTCGCGGTCAGTTGTCCGAGCCCGACGACGTGTTACGCAGTTGGCAGCCAGGGGGAGATCATCGCAACCAAAGACGGGCAAACATGGACCGCACAGAACTCCAGGACCTCTGCATATTTGAGCAGCATCAGCTGTCCGACCGCTTCAACATGTTATGCGCTAAGCCCTCAGGGAGCAGTGTTCGACACCGTTGACGGGGGGAGCAACTGGAATAACGGAGGGTATGTACCGCAGCAGGTGATCAGGTGCTGGACAGCGACGTCGTGCGTCGCCGTCGGCAATAGAGACCTCGCTTACCAGACGAGTAATGGGGGCGCTACCTGGTCGACCGAAGAAATCGGCACGAACAATCAGTTCTGGGGGCTATCGTGCTCGGCGTCTGGCAGCTGCCTGGCTGTGGGAAGCTATGGCTCGATTCTTTCAAGAGTCGCCCCGTCCCGTGCAGTGGCGCGTCCGCGTTTTGTCGCCGCCGATGGGACCTCGGCGTCGACGATCACCGTGACCGTGCGCGACGCATTCGGCGAACCGGCATCCGGAAAGACGGTGACTGTCGCGCAGACTGCGGGACCAGCTGCGGCGACCATCTCGCCAGCTTCAGCGGTCACCGACGCGGCTGGGGAGGCGATGTTTGCTGCAACGGCATCGGCCCCTGGCACGGACACGTTTACGGCCACCGACGTGACGGATGCCGCCACCATTGGCCAGACGCCCAGTATGACATTCCTTGCTAACCCCGTCAGCGCGCTGAGCGGACAACAGTATGCGATCCGAAACAACGACGGCGCGAGTTGGTCCGATATCGACCCCGTCAATCTCAGCCTGCGAGTTACCCCAGCGGTCGACTCATGGGCAATTCTTGGGGGAAATATCGACCTGTGGACCGCGAACGCCGGCTACAACCAGGATGTTGGCATCGCGATCTCGGGCGGCACGGGAAACGGCACCACCTATCCCACGACCGCAGGCCAACCAGAGGGCTGGAAAGAAAGCGGTGGCTTTGCCGGGACGTTCTCGCCCAATGCCGCGTTTGTTCAGACGATGGTGCTGATGAAGGCAGGCTCCACCTATACCGTCACCTTGCAGTGGAAGGCTAACAAGCCGGCGGTAGGAGCAACGCTCTTCGCCGGAGCCGGGCCGATTGGAGCCGACTATTCGCCTGCCCGGCTGACGGCCCAGTTGGTTCCGATGTCAAGCGGGCTTGCTGTCAAGGCTTCGAGCGTCAAGCAGTACCTCTTTCCGGACAGTGATGGGCAGGGGTGGAAGGACATTGATGCGATCAACCTCGCCATCCCGTACACCGCAACAACCAATGGGACCGCCATCATCGGCGGCAACGCCGACCTCTGGACGACGACCGCCGGCTTCAACCAGGACATCGGCATCAATGTGGTCGATGTCAACGCTCTGTCGTGCACCGGCGGAGGAGGCCTGAGTCCTTGCCAGCCGGTCGCGTGGAAGGAGAGCGGTGGATTCGCCGGCACCTATTCGCCGAACGCAGCCTTCGTCCAGACCGCGTATCAGATGACGGCCGGCCACACCTACAAGGTGACGCTGCAGTGGAAGGCCAACAGGCAAGCGACGGGAGCGACGATCGTCACCGGCGCCGGACCGATCGGTACGAACTATTCGCCGACTGCTCTGAGCCTGCTGTTCGTTCCTTCGGGAACCGGGGTTTTCGATGTCGTCAGCTCGCAACAGTTCAGCCTCTCGAACAACGACGGCGTCAGCTGGCAGCCGATCGACCCGGCGGGGAGCCTCACGGCGAGCATCCCGGCCCGGGCCAATACTTGTCAGGCACTGCTCAGCGGTAACGCCGACCTCTGGACGGCCAATCCCGGGTACAACCAGGACATCGCCATTTTCGTCAACGGCAACCTGGCGGGCTGGAAGGAGAGCGGTGGCTTCGCCGGCACCTTCTCGCCAAACGCCGCCTTTGTGCAAACGGTCATACCAATTGCAGCGGGCAATGGCTACCAGGTGCAGCTCGAATGGAAGACCAATCGCTCAGCACAGGGGGCGACGATCTACACCGGTGCAGGACCGATCGGCAGCGACTACTCGCCGACGCGACTAACGGTTCAGTTGGTCGGGTGCTAAGACGCCCCCTCCCCCCAGAGGGGAGGGTCGGGGAGGGTTAAGGCGTTTTTGAGCGTTCTCTCAGGTGCCGGTGCCCGCCATGTAGTGGTTGCTCACCTAGTAGGTGGCCAGAACGGTCGAGTAGACGGCCACCTCATCGAGGCTTCCGTTGAAGAAGGCCAGGATTCCCGCATTATGGCGTTTCCGCCCAGCGCGAAACAGTTGGTGGTTTCCGTAATCGAGATAGCGCGGTTGGTGGAATCCATATCTGCCCAGCTGAGGCCGTCATGGCCGGTAACTGAGGCTGGGTGGTGATCGCCGCATCCTGCACGGTCGTGCTCCCTGTCGACGGAATGAACCAGACCGCCAACCGAGTGGCGGAGAACTGGCCATTGATGCGGAGGCGACTTGCAGGACGGCCTGAACGAAAGCCGCATTAACACAGGCGCTGGCGTTCAAGACGGCGGCGCCGTTAAGCCTGGACTGTGAGAGTCTACCCACGGGGCTTTTTTCTCAGTATGAGGTCCACGGCATCTTTCTCAGCACTGGCGGCCCGGGCACCGTACTTGCGACGTTCAACTTGCATGATGAGATGGGTAAGACGATTGAAAGCTGTCAGACCGTTATTCCTTCAACCGCGCACGCAGACCTGCAGGGAGTGTCCTGTGTGATGCCTTCTCCGTACCGGGACTTTCCGCCACGATGCTGGGAATTTCCGGCCCGGATGGGATGCAACCTCCCTTGACGTCATTCCCAGAGACGGTAACGTTACTGTCGTTGTTTATCGCGCGCCTGTCTTAAGGCGCTCTCACAGAGAGGAGGGTCGTATGTCGTGGTTTCGGCGTTCGCTCATGCTTGGCGGTGGTCTTGGGGTCATCACAAGCGCAGTCGTTTCGGGTGGGACTGCCGCGGTTGCGAGTCCAGGCTGGGCGGTGACTCCCGTCATCACCGGTCTCCAGGAACCGCGCGGAGTTGCGTTTGATGGTCTCGGCGGCATGTATGTTGCCGAGACAGGTCTGCCCGCAAGTGGACCGTTCGGCGTCACCAATACCGGCGCCGTCGACAAGTACGTCAGCGGTGGGAGCGCCTGGCAGCGCAGCTGGTCGACCGGGTTCCTATCGATCTTCGACCGTTCTCATGGCGAGGCCGAAGCGCTGGGTCCAGAGGGGCTGAGCGCCGTTGGAAGCGGTTGCACCCGTTCGAGTACGGGCGATCGGAATGGTTGCCAGGTGTTGATGATCATGGGCGCGTCCCAGCAAGGTGTGGTGGCAGGCGGCGGACCCCCGCTGCCCGAGATCGGCCACCTGTACCGACTTGACAGCGCGTCCGGTGCGAAAACGGACCGGGGCGATATCGGCGATCAGGAATACACGTGGGCCGGCCAGCATGCAAACCTATGGCAAGAATTCCCAGATGCCAACCCATACGGTGTGCTGGTGACGGGCGGTGGTGTTGCCGCATCACATACGTTCGTTATCGACGCGGGTGCTAACACCGTTAGCGAAGTTGACAAAGACGGCACCATTCGCGCCATCGCGTACATTCCAAACGAGACGCCCACCCCCGGCCTGCCGACGCGTGACGCCACGCCGACCTGCGCAGCCGAGGGGCCCGACGGTGCCCTTTACATTGGGACGCTGGATCTGCTTCGCAACTTCGCTCCCGGACAGGGCCAATCGCATGTCTATCGAGTCGACCCCAACGCGCACGAGAACTTCCTGACGGCCGCACACCTTTGGGCAAGCGGCCTCACGACCTTGACCGCGTGTACGTTCGACAACGCCGGGAACTTCTGGGCGACCGAGATGTTCAAGTTCGGGTCCGGAGGCCCGCCCGGCGATGCCGTAAGGATTCCCTTCAGCGATCCATCGCAAATCGAGCACGTCGGAGGAGGGCAGCTTCCCTTCCCGGGTGGGATTGCACAGGGCCCCGACGGTGGGATCTATGTCACCGTCTTCTCCACGGGGACAAGCGTTGCCAATGGAGCGGTCATGCGACTTTCGCAGTGAGCTGATCGCTTAGACGAGAGCGCGTCAACGGGAGGCTCAGCCCGTGGGGCTGGGCCTCCCACGAGACTTTGTTTAGTCGCGAGTCGCCGCTCCAAGTTCACCGCGGCGCGCCGTGGTCGTCGGTGGACGCAGCGGACCTCTTTGGGACCACCTTCAAAACCGCTGGTCGGCATCCTTGGCGATGTCGACGGACGGATCGTTCCCGTCGCGCCTCCGCCAGTTTCGAATTGGGCCCGCCGCGGCCTCGCGCGGCGCCGCCCTGGTGCGGGCGGCTCTTGTCAGATCCTTTTCCGCCCTTTACACTTCCACTAGCAGCCGAAGCTCGAACCAAGGGAGGGAACCTTGCGCAAATACCGCCTGCTTTCGCTTGTCGTTCTGCCGGCTGCTGCCGGCCTGGTCCTGCTCCAGCCGCTCGCTGGCAGTGCTCAGAGTGGGCCGACGCTGGTCTCCAACAGCCAGGCCAACATGATCGCCCCGCCGGCGCGCCTGAAGGGATACGTGGACAATTTCCCACGAAACAAGCAGAACGAGCCTGCCATCGCCCGTGATCCGGTGACTGGTGCGTTTGTTGCCGGCTCCAACGACGAAATCGATGAAGATCTGTGTGGGACCAACCCGAGTTGGGATTCCACCCTCAACAATAGTGTGACATGCCATTTTGATCCCCTGGTGGGATCGACGGGCGTGTATTTCAGTGCGGACGGTGTGCACTGGACCCAGCCGACCTACACCTCCAATCTCGATGGCAACGGACCCAACCCGATCCACACCCTGCCCGGGTATGACACCGCCGGCCTGGTCTCTAACGGCGACCCAGCCATCTCCTTTGGCCCGACGCTGCTACCGAACGGGACCTTCAGCCGTACGGCCATGACGGCGTATTTCGGCAATCTGGCGTTCCAGCGCCAGCTTCCTTCCCTGACAAATGGGGGCGCCCTCTTCGCAATCTCCCGCTCCTATGACGATGGGCAAACCTGGGTGCCACCGGTGGTGGCCAACGGCCCGGGGAGCACGGCGGGAGACTTCAACGACAAGGACCACGTCCACGCCGACGCCAGCCCGGCCAGCCCCTTCTATGGCAACGTCTATGGCTGCTATTCGCTGTTCCCGGGATCGCCGCTGTTCAGTCCCGAGCTGAACGACCGAATCATGTTCGTCCGCTCAACCGATGGTGGCGCAACCTACGCCAAGCCTGTTTTCCTGAGCCCCGACTACAACAACAATTCGGTCGGTGGGCGCCAGGACTGCAACATCCAGAGCGGTCCCGATGGCACGGTCTACGTCTTCTGGGACGACTCCATCAACAAGGTCCCGTCGATGGTGGTTGCCGTCTCGCACGACGGAGGACAAACGTTTACCAAGCGGATCACCGTGGCCGCGTTCAACCCGGTTGCCTTTCCGCTGCCGAATGCCCTGTTCAGGGAGTTCAGCTATCCGACGGGGGCCGTCGACCAGCGATCGGGACAGGTCTACGATGTGTGGCCCACTGAGACGAACGGCCATGCGCAGATCGCTTTGGCTACCTCCGTCGATCGCGGGCAATCCTGGAAGGTGCTGAGCGCCGTCGGCGTCAACGAGAGCGCGGGCGACGACGTGTTCTTCCCGGCGATCGATGTCTCGCCAAACGGGACGGTGGTCGTCTCGTACAACGCCCTGCGTCAGACGGGCGTGGCGCCCGCCTTCATCGCGGCCGCGCAGCCCGGGTCCGATTTCACCACCCCTGGGCAGCCATTTGGACCTGGCGCCGTCGCCCAGGACACCTACGCCGCGGTCTCGACCGATCGCGGTCTCAGCTTCACCGCCATTAAGGCCAGTACGGCCTCCGGCGATCCGGACGGCGCCAGCGCCAACAACCTGGCGGATCAGTTCATCGGCGATTACACCACCGTGGCAGCCACTGACCATGCCGCCTATCCGATCTGGACCGACGAGCGGAATGCTGCTCCCTGCACCCCCGTGGACCAATACCGTGCCGGCCAGATCGCCAAGCCCAATCCTGACCTGAGCTGCCGGAACTTCGGGAACACCGATATCTTCACGGCGCTCGTGACCTACTGACCATCGTGTGAAAAGAAGGGCCGCCCTGAGCGGCCCTTCATCCGCGACGATTGGTCGGCAACCGAGGCTTTTGACCTGGCGGTCATCGGCGCCGGCAAACCAGGTTTGATCCGATTCCGCCGGTGACGGCACAACTGACGGCCTAGCCATCGGACGCAGACGGACCACGATGGATGGTTTCCCCTGCAGTGCCCGCGGCGCCAATTCACCATGGACCGTGTTGGAGGCCGATGGGCGCCGCGGACTTTCCCAGGACCACATTCAAAACCGGGCGCGCAGCTTCGTTCCAGTGTCACAACTCCGCGAGTCACTCAAAGGCGCCTACGCCGCGGCGCTCGGGTGGGTTTCCCTAGACGTGCCCTCGCCCGTTCGTCGTCGGGTTGGTCGCTAAATTAGGCGATCTTCGATGCCGTATTGGGCAACGTGATTTAGACGTTCGAGCATCAAGGACGCCCCACCGTGACGTACGCCAGGTGCTCATATACTCTGATTGTGGACAAGCGCGAGGAGCGCCGCCGGCACACGCGTTGTTCCTTCTGCGGAAAGGACCAATCGGAGGTCCGCAGGCTGGTCGCGGGCCCGGGCGTCTACATCTGCAATCTGTGCATCGAGCTCTGCAACGAGGTCCTCAAAGAGGATTCGGCCCCGCGCGCTAGCAGCGCTTACAAAAGCCGCCCCTTCGGGCCGCGCTCGGGCTGGCGGGGATGGTTCCGTAATCTCTTTGCGGTCCGTTTCAACCCAGCCCGGCTGAACTGACCGCCCGGCCTTCCGAGGGCAAGCTGAAGCGGCTCATCGACGCTGGGATCGCTTGCGGCGAATGGCCATCCAACACCGATGCGGATCTCCACGCACGGCTGATCCTGGTCCCCCTCCATGGGCTCATGGCCGAGTGGCATCTGCGCCCGGGCTCGTTCTCCTCGGAGGAGATCGCGGGCCTGGGGGTCCGTCGGATTGGCACGTCCGGCGGACCCGCGTGAAACAGCGACGGGTGGATTCCTGGTGGGCACAGTGGACGTGCGTGGGCGGGACGTGCGCACCGCCGGTGGGTCCTCCAGGCAACCGGATCGAGCGGACGCTGGACACCTACACTAGCCTGACTGCCCTCTTCCTCCGGGGCTGCTACGTCTTTCTGACGGTCGCTGTTCTCTGGTTTGTGAGCCGAGCGCTCGGCTCACCGGTTGGTCTCCTGGTGCAAGGGGCCTTCTTCTTGGTCTTCGGTACCTACTGCCTCGCCAACTTCGCTCGATGCCGGGAGGCACACTGCATCGTGACTGGCGTCGGCTGGTCGGCTCTTGCCATCATCAGCGTCGGCGCCGTGCTGGCCGGACGCGATATCCGCGGAGGTGCGTGGACGGCATTCCTGGTCATTGCCCTAGCCGGCCACGGGTTCGAATGGATATGGAAAACGCGCCATGGCAGCAATGCGCTGCGGCTGCGCAGGGTCTGAGTCGCGCATCCGACGTGCTGCCGCCAGCCTCGACGCTGGCGGTCCGGTCCGCGCTCAGCCGATTCGGGCAATTTGGTTCACTGCGTCAATCAGCTGACGGGCACAACTGACGGCATAGCCTTGGGCCGTCGATGGAGGTCTGCGGACGTCTGCGTTTCCTGCGGCTTCAGGCCAAATACGCAGCGGACCGACGCGGGTGCCAGTTGACGTCCTGGACGTTGCTGTGACTATCTTCAAACCGCTGGCCGGCATCCTGGCGATGAAGGCAGACCGCGCCTTAGTGCAGACCCCGTAGGAGCAGCGCCCCGAACACGGCGACGGCGCAGCCGATCACGATTCCGATCGTTTGCCCCCTGGTGATCTGGCCCCGCCGCGGCTGCACTTGCATCGTGGCGAGACGCTGCTGGAGCTCGTTCATCTTCTCGACGACCTGCGGATCCGCGTCCGGAGACAGCTGGACAATCGCCTGGCGGAGGGCGTCCGATGATGGGACCGGCACGGACGCTCGACGCCGCCGAGTGCGGAGCTGCAGGACCACCACGCCGCCAAAGGCAAGCCCAAGGCTCAGGAAGATCCAGCCGATCCACAAGGTTTGTGTCTTCTGAACGACTGGGTTCTGCAGAGTGGCGAACTGGTATCCGCCCACTGCCAGCAGCACTGGCACTCCCCGATACACATCGACCGTTCCGGTCGCGCCGGCCAGGAGAACCTGATCCTGCTCGCTCTGCCAGGGAAGGACGATCTCGCTGGGGCCACTGGGAGCCTGGACGATGACGTGCTCCTCCGGCCCGCCCTTGCGAAGGTGATGGGCCGACGCCGTCACCACGGTGATCGGCACCACGGCATAGCAGTTGTCCGAGGGGATACTCGCGGCGGTGCAGGGCGTCGCCTGCCGGTAGGCAGCCACCGAATTGGATGGGTCCGGCAGGAGGAACATGCCGGCCCCCAACGCGATCAGCAGGGCGGCGATGATCCCGAGCAGAACGACTTTCCACATGGCGGTTGGCGTGTCCACTCATGTCATGCAACGGCGGATGGTCGCAGTTCTCGCGGACGGGCAGCTCACCTTAGGCGCGGGGTCAGTGGGCGCGGCGCTGGGAGGCGGTATTGTCGCCGAGGGACGTCTTGTCCTTGGCGGCGGCGCCGGTTGGGTGGAACGGCCGCCCATTTCGAGGGCTGGTTCCCGAACTCGCCGTCCCCCGAAGCCTTCGCGCAGGGATGGTCGAAGGTCCGCGAGTTCGCCGGTGCTCGCGACGTGACGTCCGCGCTCTATGTGACCGTCGACGTCAACCCCGATGCCCGCGCGGCGGAGAAAGAGACGGCCCAGTACGTGCTGGACTACTACGGGACGCCGGTAGAGGTAATGCGAAAGGCGCAGGCCTATTACGCTGGTGACGCTGCCGGTTGCAGGCAACTGCTGCAAGCGTTCATCGACGCCGGCGTCAGCCGCTTGGCCGTGCGCTTCTCCACCCTAGACCCGGAGCCACAGGTCGAGCTGTTCGCGCGAGAGATCCTCCCCGCTATCCAGAACTAGTGCGGCCGGATCTACCCTGCCCTTTGCGTGTCCATGGTTTCACTGGCTGTCGTACTCGTCATGGCGGCGGAACCAGATGCCGGTCTCGTTGCGACCGAGTGGCGCACGGTCGAGCCACTGGTACATGCCCCAGAGGCCGTCCACCCCGCGCGCGTATGCCGAGTAGGTGTGGTATACAACGACATCCTCGAGCGCGAACGAGCTCAAACCGTGCGCTTCTCGCCTGTACGTCGCCCAGTCCACGCCAACGCCAAGCCCAGCGACCCAGTGACCCTCCTGAGCGGCCTCCAGCTCCGGCCGCATGTCCACCGTGCGGAAGTTGTACTCGACGGCTCCCGACTGTTGCTGCTCCTTGGTGTGCGTCGTCTGGAAGTCGTAGTTGAAATCGCTTTCGAACGAAGACGCCCAGGGGAAGCTCCATCCCATCCGCCGCTTGTACGCCTGCAGTTTCGCGAGCGGAGCCCGCGACACCGCGCAGAGCGTGACGTCGTGATTCGCGAGGTGGACGACGAAGCCGTCGAAGCCGTCCGCGATCGCCGAACATAACGGGCACCCTGCCGTGTACTCGGGCCCGAACATGAAGTGATAGACGAGGAGCTGCGAGCGTCCTCTGAAGAGATCGGCGAGGGACGCGGTGCCCTGGTCGGTCTCGAAACGGTACTCCTTGTCGATCCGAACCCAGGGTAGCTCCTGCCGCCGCCGCGCCAGCTCGTCGCTACGCCGCGTCAGCGCCTTCTCGGCCTCGAGCAGCTCGAGCCGGGCCGCGAGCCACTCTTCACGTGTTCCGGTCCTGTGAGACGGCTCCCGACTGATGGTGCTCCTTGGTGCTCGCCGCCGAGAAGTCGTAGTTTCGGTCCTCGTTTTTCTCCTTTGATCGGTCATTGTTTCTCTCCTTCTTGTCATTACGATAGCTTGCGTGGCCAGCAGATGACCGCGGACGTGTTACCTTAGTTCCCCTTCTCGCCAGGTCAGATAGAACCGCATGGGAGTTCAAAGGACGTCGCGGACGGACCTGTGAGCACCTTCAAAACCGCCGGTCGGCGTTTGTGGCAACGTCGAGAGTCAGCGTTGAGTCGAAGCTCGTTGCGGTCTGAGCCTAGCTGCACGCACAACCGACAACTTCGCAGCCGTTTCGTTGCTCAGCGTCAGCAGACGGGCTGCCCGAAGCTGTATCGTCCGGCCGATCTCATCGACCTCCTGAACCGCGACGCGGGTCCCCGGCTTGAGCCCCCGGTCGTGGAGATACTGCAAGAGTAGGGGCGCTTCGCGTTGGGCCACTTCGGAGATCCTGGTGATGGTCCCGCTATCGCCGGGTTTGAGCGCCGAGAGCCGCAACTCGTTGGCTCGCATCGTTGAGTGGCCCGGGATTGGGTTGCCATGGGGGCAGGTCTTCGGCCTTCCCAACGCCCGATAGAGCGTCTCCTCCACCACCTCGGACACCGCGTGCTCCAGGCGCTCAGCTTCGGCATCGGCCGTCACCCAGTCGAGCCCGAGCACGTCGGTCAGCCAGCGCTCAACGATCCGGTGCCGGCGGACGATGGCGGCCGCGGCCGCATCGCCCCGCCGCGTGAGCTCGATCTCTTTGCGCGCATTGAGGCGAACCATTCCGTCGCGGGTCATCCGCCGCAATGCCACCGTGACCGTCGGCCGGCTCACCCCCAGCCAATCCGCGAGCCGGGCGCTGCGAACGATCTCGCCCTCGGCGCGGATGTAGAAGATCGCCTCCAGGTAGTGCGCGATGACCTCCGAGGGAGGTTGGGACCGTGTGTTAGCGTTATCTAATCCCTTACTTCGCATCTACTAACTCTATCGGACCGTGAGTCACGCTGCCGCCGCGGCGCTGGGCGCGATCGCCGGCGCCACTATCTTCATCGGTCTTCCGGTGGGGCGCATTCGGGGCCTCTCCAAGACGGTCCAGGGGACGCTCAACGCGATCGCCACCGGCGTCCTGGTGTTCCTGCTCTGGGACATCCTGAGCCACGCCTCGGCGCCGGTTGAAGCGGCGCTGGCCGCCCTGCGGCATGGTGATCGGTCGTTTGTCGCGCTGGTCGCGATCTTCGCCGTCGGGATCGGGATCGGACTGCTGCTGCTTGTCTATTTCAACGGCCGCCTCTTCGGCCGCACGAAACAGGCACCCCCGGCGCCACCGAAGACCCTGGCGATGATGATTGCCACCGGCCTTGGCCTGCACAACCTGTCGGAAGGCCTCGCCATCGGGCAGTCTGCAGCGACCGGAGCGGTCGCCTTCGCCGTGGTTCTGGTGATCGGCTTTGCCTTACACAACGTCACCGAAGGATTCGGCATCGCCGCTCCCCTGGCGCTCGATACCACGATGCCGTCGTGGGGCTTTCTCCTAACGGCAGGCCTGATCGGTGGCGGGCCGACATTTGTCGGCACGGTGGTCGGTTACGCGTTCACCTCCACCTACATCTACGTGCTGTTTCTCGCGCTCGCGGCCGGCGCCCTCCTGTATGTGATCAACGAGATGTTCCATATCGGCCGGCGGGTCAACACGCCGGCAGCCATGGCGTGGGGTCTCCTGTCCGGCTTCCTGCTCGCCTACGGGACGGACCTGTTCCTGACGTACCTGGCTGCCTGAACCCCCACCCCGACCCTCCCCCGCAAGGGGGGGAGGGAGAAATGGCCCGACCCTCCCCCGCAAGGGGGGAGAGAGAAATGGCCCGACCCTCCCCCGCGAGGGGGGAGCGAGAAATGGCCCGATAGACTAGTCGGGCCGTGAACCTCGTCTTCGAGCACGCGACGCTGCTGGACTGTACCGGTCGCGACCCGCAGCCGGAGACGCGCGTCATCGTGGAGGATGCCCGGATCCGGCGCATCGGGCCGACTGGCGGGCCGGATGGTCCCAGGGACTCGCGCGTGATCGATTGTCAGGGGCGGACCTTGATGCCGGGTCTGCTCGATGCCCACGTGCATCTCGCGATGATCGACCTCGACCCGCTCAAGGAGGTGGCGCTACCGCCGGCCGTCCTCGCGCTGCGGATCGCCGAGCAGATCAGTGCAACGCTGGACGCGGGCTTCACCACGGTTCGGGATGCCGGAGGGCTCGACTGGGGCTTCAAGGAAGCGGTCCGGCTCGGCTTGATCCGAGGACCTCGAATGCTTATCAGCGGCGCATTCATCTCCCAGACCGGCGGCCACGGCGATCATCGCGCCCGCAGCGACCGAGGCACCTTCCCTATCGTGCCTGGCCTGACACCCGAGTCAATTCTGGCTGATGGCGCAGACGAGGTACGTCGCGCCGCCCGTGAAGCGCTGCGCCGCGGCGCCGACCAGGTCAAGGTGATGGCGAGCGGCGGCGCCGCCTCACCCTCCGACGAGCTTGACCATGTGCAATTCTCGGTCCGCGAGCTGGCCGCCGCGGTCGATGCCGCGGCCGCTGTCGGCACCTACGTGCTCGCCCATGCCTATGGTCCACGAGCCATCCAGAACTGCCTGGAGGCAGGCGTCCGCTCCATTGAGCACGGGAATTTCCTCGATGAGGCGACCGCGGACCAGATGCTGGCCGCGGACGACGTCTACCTGGTGCCGACCATCATCACCTACGAGTTGCTATCGGCCCGCGAGGCGGGCGACGGCTGGACGCCCGACATGGTCCGAAAGATCCGCCAGGGACTGACCGGCGCCTACGACTCGCTTGGCCTTGCCTTCGAAAAAGGACTGCGCATTGGCTCGGGGTCCGACGTGCTCGCCGACATGCAAGGCGAAAAGGGGAAGGAAATTGCCTGCCAGGCCCGGGTGATGGGCGCGATGAATGCGATCATCGCCGCCACCCGGACCAACGCAGCGCTGCTGCGCATCGAGAAAGACGTGGGCACGGTCGAGCTGGGCAAACGCGCCGATCTCATTCTGCTCGACGCCGACCCGCTGGCCGACCCGGCCATCTTCGCCAACCCCGAGCACGTTCGGCTGGTCGCCCTGGGCGGCGACATCATGAAAGACCTCGATGCCAACCCCGCACCCTGAGCCTCGCGGGTCGCCGAACGCCTTTCTCGCCAACCTCAAACAGCCGATGCCGCTCGGCCGCAAACTCCGGCTGGTCATCAAAAATCGCTTCCGGTTTCCGCCGACCCCTTGTTGCGGTCATCCTGGCGACCCGGGCTGTTGAGCGCGCGCACCAGGCCCGGGTCCGGGCCCGAGTCGATCAGGTTGACGCCGTCGTGGCGTTCAGGTTAAGCTGATATCTGCGCTATAACGTAGTGCGGCATTATTTGTGGGAGGCCCCTATGGTGAGTTTGATCTGGACCATTGTCGTCGTCCTGTTCGTGTTGTGGCTACTGGGCTTCGCCCTGCATATTGCCGGCGGGCTCATCCATCTCTTGCTCCTGTTGGCAATCATCGGCATCATCTACAACTTGCTGGTCGGCCGCCGAGCCATCTAGCACACCCGGACAAACCGGACACAAAGGGCGCGCTTGGCGCGCCCTTTGTGCGCCTTCGCCAACGTGCGATAATGGCGCCGCGATGGGTGAGACGACGGGGGGCGTCTTGCGACGTGGATCCGACCGCATCGTGGGGGGCGTGGCGTCGGGGCTCGCCCACTATTTTGGCGTCGACGTCTTGTTGGTCCGGATCGTGTTCGTCATCCTCGCGCTGGCACCGCCCAGCATCGGCATCATCCTTTACCTGGTGCTCTGGTTCCTGATGGAACCCCCCGCGGGCGCACCGCAAACCGCCACCCGCAACATCGGCGACCGCCTGCGCGCGATGGGCGATGAGATCCGCGAAGACTTCCGAAGCGGATTCTCCCGGTCGGAGGCGCCACCATCTGCTGGAGGCACGCCACCATCCGATTCAGGATCATCACCCCACCGCGGCTGGTGGTCGCCGGGTTATGGGGGTCGACCCAGGGGACTGTGGTTCGGGATCGTCCTGATCGCCTTGGGCGCCTATTTCCTGCTGTCGAACATCGGCGTGCTCAGCGGTTTTCGCTGGGATATCTTCTGGCCGGTGGTCCTGATCGCGGCCGGGCTGCTGATCCTGGTTCGGCGTCGATAGGGCGTCCGATGTACCGGAGCCGCGGTCTCCTGTTTCCGCTGCTTCTGATCGGGATCGGGGTGATCGTCCTGCTGGTCAACACCGGGGTGCTCTCGCAGGACGCCCTGCAGCGATTGGGCGACCTGTGGCCCTTGCTGCTGGTCATTCTCGGATTGCAGCTCATCCTTAATCACACGCTGCCGCGCCAGCAAGCGACGGTGGTCGGGCTGGGCTCTACGGTGATCATCGTAATCGCCGCCGTCCTGTACGCGACGCTCGCGCCGGCAGCCTCATTGGGCACCCGGCAGGCCGACCTCTCCGAGCGCCTGGGCGGACTGACCGCAGCCACCCTCGATATGGATTACAGCGGGGCGACGGTGGAGGTGCAGGCGGGAAGCCTTGGCGACGCGCTCTATCGAGCCCACATCGACTACCCTGGCGGCGAAAATCCGCCGACATTCAGTCTTGACCACGAGAGCGGCACGCTGGCCATCCGGGAGAGCTCGGGGCTTCCCGCGTTCCATCTCTTTGGCTCGAATCGGCGGCACGTCCTGATTACTCTGACCGATCAGATTCCCTGGTCGATCACGATCGGCGGTGGCGCCGCCAATTTGCGCCTTGACCTCCGGCGCCTCCAATTGTCGAAGGTGGACATCTCCGGTGGCGCGAGTCGGATCGATGCACAGCTTCCCGCACCCAAAGGCACCGTCGTACTGGCGGTATCGGGCGGCGCGAGCGACCTGACCCTGAGGGCGCCGGTCGAAACGCAGTGGCGGGTCAGCGTCAGCGGTGGCGCCAGTGCGATCACCATCGACGGCTCGACGTTCGGCGCGTTCGGGGGCGATTTCCAGCGGCAGAGCCCGGGGTATGGCTCGGCCACCAGTCGCTTCGACATCGAAATCAGTGGCGGCGCCTCGCACATCGACTTCCGAGCCGGCTGAGGCGACCCTGCCGAGCCCGGAGGTGGTGCTGGTGCGCCACGGAGAGACTGAGTGGACCCGCGACGGCCGGCACACCGGCAAAAGCGACATCCCACTGACGGAGCAAGGTCGCCGGCAGGCCGAGGCCCTGCGGCCGGAATTGGCGGGCTGGACCTACTCCCTGGTCCTCACCAGCCCGTTGCAGCGCGCGCTGGAAACCTGCCGCCTCGCCGGCTATGGCCAGGTTGCGCAGTCGCGGCCGGATCTCGTCGAGTGGGATTACGGCCGCTACGATGGCCTGACCTCGAAACAGATCGCGGAGATCCAACCGGATTGGTCACTCTGGCGCGACGGCGGCCCAGGCGGCGAGCAACCTGACGATGTCGCCCGCCGGGTTGACCGGGTCATCACGGAAATTCAAGGGGCCGCCGGCAATGTACTGATCTTTGCCCACGGCCACGTCCTGCGCGTCCTGACCGCGCGCTGGCTGAGCGAGCCACCCGCCGGCGGGCAACACTACGCCTTCCAAACCGCCGCCGTGAGCGTGCTCGGCTACGAGCACCAGAACCCGGTGATCTGGCGCTGGAACCGGCCACCGCCAGACTGAGCGAAACTCGTGATCAGCCTCAAGGTATAGGAGAGTTTTATCGCAGGGATCGCGAGAAACGATTGGACTTGATGACGGGTTAGTTGATAGGCTGGCTTCCATGGTAATCATGGAAGGGCGCAGAATCCCGGCGATCGAGATCGGCGAGTACCAGCCATGCCGCGCCGAAACGGTCGAATGCGGCTGCCCCGACGACTGCGAACGCGACCACGGCAACGAATAGGACCAGCCTGATGAGTGCCGTCGCGATTCCAAAAACCGGTCAGCTCGTGGCCAGCCCCCTGCTGCCCGACGGCTTCAAGCTGCCGGCCTCGCGGTTCGTCCACCCTAGCCGCCGGATGCGGGAGCTGCTCGACACGGAACCGTTTCTGTTCGGCCCCGGTGTCTACGACCCGATGGGTGCCGAGCTGGTCATGTACCACGGCTTCAAGGCCGTCTACTTCAGCGGCTACTCCTTCGCCATCGGCCACCTGGGGACGACCGACATGGACCTCTATTCCAGCGTCGAGATCGCCGATGCCGCCCGACGAACGGTCAGCGCCCTGCGCAAGTTCCAGCTGACCATGGCCGTCGGCGACCCCGAGAAAGGCACCCCACCGAAATACCTCGACATTCCGCCGGTGATCGTCGACATGGACGGCGGCTACGGCAACATCTTCAACGTCCAGCGGACCACCGAGCTCTATGTCACGGCCGGGGTCGCCGCGGCCCATATCGAAGACCAGGTGCTCCCGAAGCGCTGCGGACATATCGGGGGCAAGGCGTTGATCGCGGTCAACGAGATGGTCGGCAAGCTGCGGATGGCCCGCGCTGTGGCGGATGATCTCGGCAACCGCGACTTTGTCATCATCGCCCGAACGGATGGGCTGAGCGCATTCGACGCCCCCGAACCGCTGCGCCACATGGAGCTTGCGATAGACCGCGGCCTTCGTTACCTGGACAGCGGCATTCCAGACCTGCTCTGGTGTGAATTTCCGACGTCGGATCGGGGCGCGGTCGAGACCTTCACCGGCCAAATCAGGAAACGATTTCCCGACGCGCGCTTCGCCTTCAACTGGTCATCCTCGTTCAAGTGGTTCAAGGATCCGAATCCGATGACCTTTGTCCAGCTGGGGGAGATGGGCGTCAAGTTCATCTTCATCACACTCGGGGCGCAGCACGCCGAGGGGCATGGATTGAGTGTCTTGCTGCAGGCCATGTCGCAAGAGCAACAGAATGGCTATATCGCGCTCCAGCGCAAAGAGTTCGAGCAAGGCCAGGACTTTCCCACGCGCAGTCACCATTTCTTTTCCGGTGTGCCGTATCACCACCTGGTGGGCAAGGCCTACGATGCGGCCCGACTGGGTCAGGAATTCGTGGAGGCGCTGCCCGAAGACCGCGTGGTCTAACCCCCGCCCCGACACGCCCCCACAAAGGGGAGGGAGACCGTTAGCTCTAGGAGGCGACCGCCGCGGGATCCGATTCCTTCAGCAGGTTGAGAAAGGCCGCGGCCGTCCCCGATGGCCGGCCCTGGTCGCGACGGCGGATGACCACGATTTTCTGGGAAACGGCCGGAGCGTCCGTGACGGTGACCTGGGTCAGGGTTTTTGCTGCCAGCTCGCCTACGACCGCGGTGCGCGGCAGAAGGGCGATGCCAAGCCGGCGCTGCACCATCTTCTTCGCGGACTCGATGTTGTCGAGCTCCATGACCTCCCGCGGAGTGACGCCCAGGCTGAGGAAGAATGCCTGGGTCAGCTCGTAATAGCTCGAGGTCCGGTCGAAGAAGATCAGCCGCTCCGACGCCACGTCGGCAATCCCGACCTTCGACCGTCCGGCGAATGGATGACCGGGTGGCACCACCAGCACCAGAGCCTCTTCGTACAGTGGAATCGATTCGATGTCCGGATGACGGAGCGCCCGGACCATCGCGAGCTGGACTTCCTCGCGCAGCAACATCTGCAGGACGTCCTCCGAATGGCCGGTACGAACCGCGACCTCGACGCGGGGATAGGCGACGGCAAAACGCTGGAGAAGTGCCGGCAGCACATAGGTGCTGACCGCAGGCGCTGCGCCGAGGACCAGCCGCCCAGCCGAGGCGGAGCGGGCATCGGCCAGCGCCTGGCGACCGTCCCGAACGGCTCGGATGGCCCGCTCGGCGTAGGGAAGGAAGGCCCTGCCGGCGTCGGTCAGGCGCATGCCGCGGCGGGTACGGGCAAAGAGTGGCTCACCAAGCTCCCGCTCGAGCGCATGCAGGCGGGCGGTCAGCGTGGGCTGCGTGACGAACATCGCCTCAGCGGCGCGGCTGACATTGCCCCGGCGGGCGACCTCGAGGAACCCCTCGACCTGCGCCAGTAGCATGGCTTAGATATAGGCCCTTTCTATGACGCCGTCAATAGAATCCGCTGATTCAAATGACTGTCAGATCGGGCGCTCAGCGGGCCGGCATGACGGGTGTCATATGGAAGTCCTGACCGCTGCGACTGGTTTCAGAGAGGGTGGCGGGCTATCGTGCCAGCAGGCGGTATTTCGACCGCCCGAAGAGGAGGCAGACATGGAAATCATTCGAAACCTGACGCGGCGCAAGCTGCGCAACATCCTGACCATCGGCGGGATCGTCATCGGTGTCCTGGCACTCGTGACGATGGGTGCCATGGCGGAAAAATTCAACGCGCTGCTCGATGGTGGCGTCGCCTATTTCGGTTCGAACATCCAGGTGACGGCGGCCGGCGGGAGCGCATTTGGCGGCAGCAGCGTGCTTCCCCTAACCACGGTTGACCAGATCGAGCAGGTCAGCGGCGTCGCGGCCGCTTTTCCGGAGATCCAGGTTCAGGCCAAGCCCGGACAGGTTCAGACCGTCTCGTTTGGGCTACCCGACTACATCACAGCCTATGACCCGCGGGCAAACGACTACTCATCCGTCAAGACCAGCTTCGCACAGGGTCGCGACGTCACTTCCACCGGTGAGGTCGTACTCGGGTCTGACCTCGCGCACGAGTTCAGCAAGAAGCCAGGCGAGACGATCGCGCTGCCCATCAAGCCCTCGGACGCCACCTCGGACTTCGTGAACCACAGCTTTACCGTGGTCGGGGTGCTGGCCAAGACCCAGACCGGCCCGGACACCGGCGCCTTCATCAACCTCACGGACGCCCAGATGCTGCTCAAAGACAGCCTGCCGGTCGCGATTCGGGATCGGATCGACACCAGCACCCTCATCACCGGGATCACGGTCTACGGCAACCATGGCGTCAACCTGGACAAACTGGCCGACACCATCAATAACCAGGTCAGCGGCGTCAAAGCCACCAAGCCCAGCACCATTGTCGACAGCTTCAAAGCCGGCGGCGCGCTGTTCACGGCGATCACGACGGGAGCCGCGTTGCTGGCGCTGATCGTGGGCGGCCTCTCGGTCATCAACACGATGCTGATGGCGGTCACTGAACGCGTGCGGGAGATCGGGCTGAAGAAAGCGGTGGGCGCCCACACGCGTCATATCCTGCGCGAATACCTGCTCGAGGCCACGCTGATCGGCGCGATCGGCGGCAGCATCGGGCTGCTCCTCGGGTGGGGAATCACCAGCCTCGTCAATGCAGCAACGGCGTCATCGAACCTCAGCCTGTTCCTGCTCTCGTGGCGCCTGGTGATCGTCGCCATCGTCTTCTCGGTCGGACTCGGCGCGATCGCCGGCATCATCCCCGCCCTACGCGCCTCCCGAATGGATCCGGTGCGGGCCCTGCGCGCAGCTTAGGAGGTATTCACATGGCAAGCATCGAACTGATCGACCTCACCAAGCACTACAAGCAGGGCTCGACCGTCGTCAGAGCGCTCGACGGCGTCAGCCTGACCATCGAGTCTGGAGAGTTTGTCTCGATCGTCGGTCGCTCCGGGAGCGGCAAGACGACGGCGCTTGACTTGCTCGGCCTCCTGCTTCGGCCAACCAGCGGGCAGGTGATGCTCGACGGCACCGACACCGGCAAGCTGCGCGACGGCGCCCGCGCCGACCTGCGCGGAAAGAAGCTCGGCTTCGTCTTCCAGGAGTTCAACCTGCTCGCCGGCCTGAACGCCATCCAGAATGTGATGCTGCCGCTTCGCTACCACAAGAACGGCAAGGACGGGAAGGCCCGCGCGGCCGCGCTGCTCGCAGAGGTCGGCCTGCAGGACCGGATGCACCATCGGCCGGACCAGATGTCGGGCGGCGAGCAGCAGCGTACGGCTATCGCTCGGGCGCTCATCAACCGGCCCTCGCTGGTACTCGGCGACGAGCCGACCGGCGAGGTCGACAGTGAGACCAGCCAGCAGATCGTCGCGCTGATGCGCCGGATGAATCGGGATCATGGCGTGACCTTCGTGATCGTGACCCACGACATGGATGTTGCCGGCCAGACCGATCGCATCATCCGGCTCAAGGACGGCAAAGTCCTCTCGGACACGCGCGTGAACGCGGAACAGACGTATCTGGCGAAGCTCGACCGCAAAGAGAGCGTGGCGTAGGGTAGACGCATGGCGCTTACCCGGCGCTGGGTCAAGCTGGGCCGCCTCTTTATGGTGGCCTGGCTTGCTTTTTTTATCTACCCGATCGCCGCGTTCCTGACCGACCGTTTCAGCACCGAGACGCGCACGTACGGCCTGCTGCTCCTGCTCGCGCTCGCCGTGATCTGGGCATGGTTCTGGACCCGGATCATCGCCGGCCCCGATCGCCGCTTCACCGTGCCGGCCATCCTTGGCGCGACGCTCGTCCTGACGGTGTTCACACTTCGCACTCCTCCCCAGTACGGCAGCCTCTTCCTCTACCCCGTCATCATGGCTGGTGCCGCCTTCCCCTGGCGGCGCAGCGTCGCAGCCGTCGTCGTCCTCTCACTCCTAGCCGCGGCACTCGAGCTCGCTCGCGGGGAAAGCGTGACCACCTCCACGGGCCAGCTCCTGAACGACGTACTCGTTGGGCTCGCGGCCGTAGCCGGCTGCTTGCTGGTCGAAGCGAACCAGCAGTTGAGCCAGGCGCGTGAACAGATCGCCCGGCTGGCGGTGGGGGAGGAGCGCCTTCGGTTTGCCCGTGACCTTCACGATCTGCTCGGCCACAGCCTCTCCGTCATCGCGCTCAAGAGTGAGCTGGCGGGACGGTTGATCAAGAGCACGCCAGGTCTGGCAGCCCACGAGATTGAGGACATCGAAAAGGTGGCGCGCGACGCGCTTCGCGAAGTTCGTGAGGCGGTCACCGGCTATCGCCAGCCGACGCTCGCCGCGGAACTCGCGGGCGCCCACGAGGCGCTGACGGCCGCCGGCATCGAATATCGTATCGACCAGGACCACGTCCCGCTGCCGCCGGCGGCGGAAGCCGTCCTTGCCTGGACCGTGCGCGAGGGGGTGACGAACGTCATGCGCCACAGCCAGGCGCGGCGGTGCGCAATCCGGATCGTCCAAAAGGATGACCAGGCAGCCGTCGAGGTCATCGACGACGGCCGCGGCGGAGTGCCGGAGGCGGGAAGTGGTCTTCGGGGACTCGAGGAGCGGGTGCGGGAGCGCGGTGGAACGCTGACGGCGGAGCCGCTGCCGCACGAGGGATTTCGGCTTCGAGTGACGCTGCCCTTGCCCGAAGTGCTCGCACCGGTCGACACCGTGAGCGCGTGATCCGTGTCTTGATCGCAGAGGATCAAGCCATGGTCAGGGGTGCGCTGAAGGCCTTGCTCGCCATGGAGGGTGACATCGAGATAGTGGCGGAGACCGACCGGGCGGACCAGGTCCTTTCCCTCGCAGCGCAGACGAAGCCTGACGTGGCCCTCCTCGACATCGAAATGCCGGGCGGCGACGGGATCACCGCAGCCGGCCAGCTTCGCCGGGAATTGCCGGCTTGTAAAACCCTCATCCTGACCACCTTCGGCCGGCCCGGATTCCTGCGTCGCGCCATGGAGAGCGGAGCGGCAGGCTTCATGCTCAAGGACGCGCCGGCCCACGAGCTGGCGCTGGCGATCCGCCGGACGGTGGCCGGCGAGCGCGTCATCGATCCAGGACTGGCCGCGGCAGCGCTCAGCGCCGGCGTCAGCCCGCTTTCTGATCGGGAGCGTGACGTCCTGGTCGCCGGACGGGGCGGCGCCAGCATCGCCGAGATCGCCAAGACGCTATTTCTATCCGAGGGAACGGTGCGCAATTATCTGTCGTCGGCGATTCAGAAGCTCCAGGTCAATAATCGGACGGAGGCCGCGCGCGTGGCCGAAGAACAAGGATGGCTATAGCCAGGGTCACACAGTAACGTCTCAAACGCTCGTCTGGCACGTCCCGCGCCACTCGCGCGGGGCGACGCCCCGGAGATGAAGGGGCAGGTGTTCGGGCTGGTGGTGAGGAGCCGTGGGCTCGGGGGCAACATCATGGCCGGCCTCCGCTCGCTCGGCGGCGGCGAGATCACCGAGTACACCGAGCTGCTGGAGGATGCTCGCCGTCACGCGGTCGACCGGATGGTCCAGAACGCAACCGCGATGGGAGCGAACGCCGTTATCAGAATGCAGTACGACTCATCGGAGATTGGGAACACGATGAGTGAGATCGTTGCCTACGGCACCGCGGCTATCGTGGAGCCGATCAGGAGCTGACTCGATGCTGCGCAAGGTGATCCTCGCCTACGGAGTGCTGGCATTGATCGGAGCCATTGGGCTGGCGCTGGCGGGGATTGTGACGGGGCTCGTCTTCTACCTGTTCGTCAATGGAGCGATCGTAACCGCAGCTCTGCTGTTCGAACGGGGACGCTATCGGCCGACGATTGCGCCGGGCGGCAAATGGGAAGAAACGGGCGAGCGATTCGTCGATCCGAGTACGGGCCAGCTCATGAAAGTCCGGTACAATCCGCAGACTGGAGCTCGGGACTACGTCCCTCTGAAACCCCCACCCTGAACTCTCGGCTCAATAGCCATGGCTTCAGCGGGTCAACGGCGTTGTGCTTCCCAGCGGTCGATCAGATGAATCCCGACAATGCACGCAAGTCCCTCCATCTGCCCGGCCTTTTCCCCGCGGGGGCGGGAGATTAACTCCGGCCACACGCCGATCTCACATCCCGGTGTCCCGAGGACCACCGCCCCGATGAAGGCGGCGACTTCGGCTGCTAACACGAAGACGTCGAAATACCACACCAGGTCGGAAAGTGGAAAGCCCCACACGGACCCATGGCTGCGGTACCCAAGCGCACCGGCGACGCCCACCGCCACGACGATCGCCACGATTGACGCCACCTGGGCCCGCCTGGCGACGCGATCACCGACGAGTCCGGCAGATACGGCTCCGACGAGCAGAACGAGCACCGTGAGCATCAGGCCGTGGAGAAACCAGGCGCTGGGCTCGGTCAGGATGTGGGGATTACGAAAACGCGCCGACCCGCGGGCGTCGACGATTGACGCGACAGTTAGCGCCGCAGCAGAGGCAAAGCCGAGCCGGACGATCCGGCCAACAGGTCCCGTGCGGGTGTTGTCCGGATGCTTCATGGCATTCATGTCGTTCGTTCGTACGGCCGGGCGTCGCGCCGACTGGGGCAGGTCCGGCGCCGGTCCCTTGTCGCTAAGATCGTGTCCAACTCCTCCTCCTCGTCCTCCTCCTCCTCCTGTCTACTAGATAGTGTCTACTCTAGTATAGACACCCCGCAGGCCGGCTGGGCATCGCAAGCTGCTTCCCACACTCTTCCCGCCCCCATCTAACGAAGTGAGTGCTGGACACTCAACATCAGTTCCCGCGCCGTAAGAAACTGAATACGGAATTCTGCGTATTTCCGTCCTGCAACCGGCTCGTTAACGAGTGGTGGCGCCTTACGAATTGCATTACGGGACCGGTTGCCGTGAACTGGATACCGGGAGGAGGTGCGCTGACGAAGAATCTCTTCCGCTAGCGGGGAGGGTCGGAAAAAGGGGGACCCGACGAAATCTCCCTCCCCCTGGCGGGGAGGGTGGGAAGCAGGTAACGACGGGACGATCCCGACGACAAAGGGCAAAGGAGGGACGCGATGATCGCAGTTGGGAATGGTGAACATCAACATCCAGACGGTGCGCATCGAGGCGATCGACGGCTGCAGCGACAACTACAACCCGGCACATACCGCTGTGTTTCAGCCGTGTGGCGCGCACAACGCCGTAATTCAGATCGATCACCTCTCGGGAACCAGCGACTTCCGGGGTATGCAAATTCCTGGTGACTGGCGGCGACCACTCTGCTCCCGACCTCCCTTGATTTCGCTACGCGTCTGATGTGCTCGACCTTGGCGAACTGCGCGTCACCTTGACATCGGCGGGAGGGTATCGTCAGGGCAGGGCGGAATGTGAGTTACAATCCCCAGACTGGAGCCCGGGGCTACGTTCCTGTGAACCCCCTCCCCGGCCCTCCCCACAAGGGGGAGGGAGGTAAGACAGCATGATGCGAACAACCATCCTCTTCCTGCTGACGGTCGTGGCGCTGGTTGCCGGCGCGATGACCGTCGTGGCTTCGCCGAAGCTGCGAGCGGAAACGGCTATCCGCCCGACTCCGAGCCCACTCCTGGTTATCGAGACAACGCCCGCACCGACCGCGACGCCGACAGCTTTGCCCACTGCGACGCCAACGCCAGTCTCGACGCCCAACGGCACGGTGACCTTCTCGGTGCCGGTCTACAAGCAGGTCATGAACCTGGACTGCGAGACTGCAGCGTTGCAGATGGGCCTCGCTGCGCTGGGGCACTATTACACGCAGCAGCAGCTATTTGCCTACGAACAACCCGACACGAGGCCGCCGGTGATCTCGTACTTGGCAAACGGCCAAAAAATCGTCGTGCACTGGGGCGATCCGTACACCAACTTCGTCGGTGACGTCAATGGAGCCGACCTCACACCGACCGGCTACGGCATCTATTACCCGCTCATCATCTCGATCGCGCAATCACATGGAGCGGCCAATGCCTATGGTCATGAAAACTTCACAGCGGCCGAGATCTACGCGGCGCTATCAGCCGGACATCCGGTCGTCGCATGGACCGAGACCGGTTGGGAGCGGCCATACGTGGGGTACTGGACCGCTTGGGATGGCAAGAAGATCAAATATTCATTGGTGGAACACACGGTAACCCTGAGCGGCGTGTCAGCGACGCAAGTTCGGGTCAACGACCCCTGGCATAGCGGCTCCCAGTACTGGTTCAGCAAGGCCGCGTTCGAGGCCTCCTGGGCGGATTTCAACAACATGGCCGTCGTCCTTCAGTAGGGGCTCCGTTACCGCCGTTCCCTGGACCTCGGCCTGGGTCCGAACCGGTAGGCCGACCAGCTTGATGAAGCCAACCGCCGCCTGGTGATCGAACCGGTCGCCCGCCGAATAGGTCGCCAGCCGCGGCTGGTACAGCGAGTACGGCGACGAGCGACCAACCACCTGGGCGCTCCCCTTGTGCAGCTTCATCCGAACCTGTCCCGTGACAAACCGCTGGGTGCTCGCCACGTAGGCGTCGAGGTTACGACGATGGCTCGTGTACCACTTCCCCTGGTAGACGAGCCGCGCGTATTCCTGGGCCACAGCCGCCTTGAAGTGGGCGGCCTCCGCCTCGAGGGTCAACTCCTCGACCGCGCGGTGCGCCGCGTGGAGAATGACCGCGGCGGGCGCCTCGTAGACTTCCCGCGACTTGATGCCGACAAAGCGATCCTCGATCATGTCGATCCGGCCGACTCCGTGCCGGCCACCCACCCGATTAAGCTCCGCGACCAGGTCGACTCCCGAGAGGGGTTGGCCATCAACGGCCGTCGGCACCCCCTGCTCAAACGTCAGCTCTAGAAGCTGGCTGCTGGCGGGGGCGCTATCCACCGGTGAGGTCCAGAGAAATGCGTCCTCGGGGGGTTTGAGGAGAGCATCTTCTAGCACCCCGGCTTCGATGGAGCGCCCCCACAGATTCTCATCCACACTGTACGGCGACTCGGGCTTGACCTCAATAGCCAGGTCGTGGGCGCGCCCATAGGCGATCTCCTGCTCACGGGTCATTGACATCCCATCCCGCAGAGGCGCGAGCACCTTGAGCCGCGGGGCGAGGGCCCCCACCGCGATGTCGAAGCGAACCTGGTCGTTGCCCTTGCCGGTCGACCCGTGGGCCACCCAGGTGGCGCCCTCGCGCGCCGCCACTTCGACCAGCAGCTGGGCGATCAGCGGCCGGCCCAGCGCGGTTGCCAACGGGTACTGGCCCTGGTAGAGCGCGCCGGCCCGCAAGGCCGGCCAGCAGAAGCGCTCAACGAAGGGCTGGCGGGCATCGAGCACGTGCGCCCGAGCCGCTCCGGCCTTGAGCGCACGCTCACGGATGGCGGCGAGATTGGGCTGGCTACCGAGATCGATCGTGAGGGCGATCACCTCAAAGCCACGCGTCTCGGCCAGCCATTTGACAGCCACCGTGGTGTCGAGCCCGCCGGAGTACGCAAGGACAATCTTTTCTGGCATCAGGCCCCCACCCTGCCCTCCCCCGCGAGCGCGGGGAAAAAGCTCGGTGCCATCAGGCCCCCACCCTGCCCTCCCCCCGTAAGCGGGGGAGGGAAAAAGCCCGGTGCCATCAGTCCTCCGGCTGGACGTAGGCGCCGAGGCGGGCCAGCCGTTGGGCAACTCCACCGTAGGCGCGCGGTTGCAGCGCCAGCGCCGCGAAAATCGTGTCATCGCCGGCGAGCGTGCCGATCACCTCCGGCCAGGCTGCACCATCGATCGCCGAGGCCAGCGAGTTGGCCGAACCCGGTGTCGTCGTCAGCACCGCGATCCCCTGCCCCCGGCGGACGGTGAGCGGCAGGTCGCGGAGTAAGCGACGGAGGCGGTCCTCGCGACCGGCCGGCGACGCCGCGCCAAGCCCCTCGTCGGGTTTGACGTAGTGGCTTTCGGGTCCGCCCACCCGTACCAGGCCGAGCTCGGCGATATCGCGAGACACGGTCGCCTGGGTCGTGTGGATGCCGACTCGCCCGAGGCGTTCGACGAGTTCCTCCTGGGTGGCGATCTGATGCTTGGCCACCAGTGAGAGGATCGCCTCCTGGCGCTTACGTTTCGACACTGGCAAGCGCCTCGCGTACCCGATCCGGCGCGGTGCCGCCGAGGACGTCACGCGATTGGAGCGCGCCCTCCAACGTCAGGTGGTCGAAAACGTCCGCACTAAACAGCGGTGAAAACTGTTGCAGCTCGTCGAGGCTGAAGTTCTCAATGCCACGGTGGGCGTAGATCGCCCTGGCGACGATCTGGCCGACGACCCGATGAGCGTCTCGAAAGGGCATGCCCTTGCGCGAGAGGTAGTCGGCGGCTTCTGTCGCGAGTGTGTAGCCGGCCAGTGCCGCCGCGCGCATCGCCTCCTTATCGAACTGGAGGCCCTGCACCAGGCGGGCCGTTACCTGCAGGCAGGCTAACGTCGTATCAACGGCGTCGAAAAGCGCCTCTTTGTCTTCTTGCAGGTCGCGGTTGTAGGCGAGCGGCAATCCCTTGAGCACCAGCAGCAGGTTCATCAGGTCGCCGGCCACCCGCCCACTCTTGGCGCGCACCAGCTCCGCGGCGCAGGGATTCTTCTTGTTCGGCATCATCGAGCTGCCGCTGGCCAACGAATCAGGCAAGGCCGCGAAAGAAAACTCGGCACTCGTCCAGAGAACGATCTCGCCGCAGAGCCGAGACAGGTGGATCATGGCGATGCTGCACGCCGAAATCAGCTCGAGAATGAAATCACGGTCGGCAACGGCATCGAGCGAGTTGGCGGAGGCCCTGGCAAACCCCAGGTCGCGTGCCAACGCCACCCGGTCGATCGGGAAACCGCTGCCCGCGAGCGCACCCGCTCCTAGCGGGGAGACATCGGCGCGCAGCACGGCATCCTGAAGCCGGCCGCGATCGCGGCGCAGCATCTCGACGTAGGCCAGCAGGTGATGCGCCAGCAGAACCGGCTGTGCCCGTTGGGTGTGCGTATAGCCCGGCATGATCGTGTCGACGTGTTCGCGGGCCCGGGTGACGAGGGCGGCTTCCAGCCCCTGCGTCGCCGTCGTTAACTGACCTCCCGCGCTTTTGACGTAGAGCCGCTCGTCAACGACCACCTGATCGTTGCGACTGCGCCCGGTATGCAGCTTGCCACCCAGCGGACCGATCTTCTGGATCAGCTGCTGCTCGACGGCCATGTGGATGTCTTCTGCAGTCTGGGCCCCCACCCTGCCCTCCCCCGCAAGCGGGGGAGGGAAAGACTCCGCCTCACCGCCAGGGGACATTTCCGCTTGGATTTCCTGGAGCGCCTCGTCGATTCGCTGCTGCTCTTCCGCGGTCAGCACCCCGGCCCCAACCAACGCTTTCGCGTACGCGCGGCTGCCGGCGATGTCTTCGCGAACGAGCCGGCTGTCGATCGCAATCGACCGCGTGAAGCGGTCGATCAGCGGATCGGGCTCTTCGCCAAACCGCCCGCCCCAGGGTTGCTCGCTCAGTGCGCGACCTTTGACATCCGCTTGGCCAGTACCTCCCATGGCAAGCCCCCGATCTGCGCCGCAGGACCGCACAGTTGCTGGTTGAAGCTCCGGCTCTGAAGCCCCCGGATCTCGGGGAAGAACAGTGAGTGAGCACTCTCCCGAGAGTCCAGATCGATCGTTCCGTGGAAAAGCGTCGCCGTCACGGTTCCGCTGACCTGCGCCTGCGTCGTCTGGATGAAGGCGTCGAGCGCCTCTTTCAGCGGGCTGAACCAGGCGCCGTGATAGACGAGGGAGGCCCATTTCTGGTCGGCCACGGCCTTGAAATCCAGCTCTTCCTTCGTCAGGCAGAACTGCTCGAGGTCGTGATGCAGCTTGAGCAGCACGGCCGCCGCGGGCGCCTCATATAGCTCCCGAGACTTGAGCCCCATGATCCCGTCCTCGAAGATGTCGATCTTGCCGATGCCATGGCTGCCCGCGATCACGTTGAGCTTGGACACGATCTCCGGCAGGGCTTGGTCGACCCCATTTAGCGCGACCGGCACGCCGTGCTCGAACGTGACTGAGACCTGCGTCGGTGCGGTCTTGGCCTTTGTCGGTGATTTCCACCAGAGCCAGGCATGGTCCGGGATCGGCTGATTCAGGCCGATGGCGCCGGAGGCAAGGCTGCGGCACCACATCGTCTTATCGTCGCCACCCTGCATCACCTCGGTAATCGGAATGCCGAGCTCCTTGGACAGCTCTTCCTCTTCACCCCTGGTCAAGTCGAAGTCGCGAACCGGCACGAGCACGGCCAGCTGCGGCGCAAAGAGCTTGAAGACGTTGTGCATTCGGTACTGGTCGTTGCCCTTGCCGCTGCTGCCTTCCATGATGGCGTCGCAGCCGAGCTTGAGGGCGAGCGTGGCGATCTTGGAGGCAATCAGCTGGCGCGTCATCGAGGTCGAGACCGGATAGCCCTCGTAGTTGGAGTTGGCCTGGATGGCCTTCGACAGCCAGAGGTTGGCGAACTCCTCCTTCGCGTCCACCACTATGGGCGTGATACCAAGCACCGCCGCCTTCTGAATGGCGGCGTCCATCTCGTCCTGACCCTGCCCGACGTCAACCGTGATGGGGAGGAGTTCCTCGACCTCATACTTCTCTTTGGCCAGGACGGCGCAGAGGGATGAATCCAATCCGCCGGAATAGGCGAGCGCTACCTTCTTCGCGGTCTTGACCGGGGTTGCCTCGATCTTTTCCAGTAACTTGCTTTTCAATGCCAGCATGGGTGAGCCTCCTGACTCGTTGGTCGCATAACTATACCAAAGCTCGTATACTTACGCAATTGCGATGATTGGGATCCTCTGCTCCCGCGTCCGGGTCGAAGAAAAAGCCCTGTTCGAGGCGCTCCGCCGCCGTGCCATCCCCTTCGAGCGCCTCGACGAAGACCGGGTCCAGTTCCCGATCGGTGGCGCCCTTCCGCACGACGATGTGGTTCTCGACCGCTCCATCCACCATGGCCGCTCGCTCTATTCGTTGACCCTGCTCAATGCCGCCGGCGTGCCCACCGTGAACCGCGCGAAGGTGGCCCGGATCTGTGGCGACAAGATCCTGACCACGGCCGCGCTCGCCCGCGCCGGCCTACCGGTGCCGAGAACGGTGGTCACGTTCACCCGGGAGGCGGCGCTCGAGGCGATCGAGGCGATGGGCTACCCGGTTGTCCTCAAGCCGATGGTTGGCTCGTGGGGCCGGCTGCTGGCGAAGATCAACGACCGCGACGCCGCCGAGGCCGTGCTCGAGCACAAGGAAACGCTGGGTTCCTACCAGCACGGCATTTTCTACATCCAGGAGTACGTCGACAAGCCTCAACGCGACATCCGGGCCATTGTCGTGGGCGACCGCACCGTTGGCGCCATCTACCGCCGGTCCGACCACTGGATCACGAACACCGCGCGCAACGGCCAGGCCTCGGTCTGCGAGGTCACGCCCGAGATCGATCAACTGTGCCGCAAAGCCGCGAGCGCCGTTGGCGGTGGGTTTCTCTCCGTCGACTTGCTCGAGCACAAAGACGGGTTGCTGGTCAACGAGCTCAACTACACACCGGAGTTCCACGGCTTCATGGCGGCCACCGGGATCGACGTCGCCAACCATGTGATCGACTACGTCCAGCAGGTCGGCGCAAAGGAGGCGGTAGCCTGACAGGCCGATCCGGCTTGACAGCGGACCTTGATGGCGCGTATCGTTCCGGCCAACAAGTTCATACGGAAAGGCGTCGATGAGGGCGAGTACGCGGACGCTGGGATTACAGAGAATCTCCGGCAGCTGAGAAGGAGAGTCCAGGGCACCGCCGAAAAAGGCCTCGGAGCCGCAGGTCGAACCCCCACCCTGCCCTCCCCCACAGGGGGAGGTTGATGAAGGGCAGTAGGCCGAGCCGGATGGCCCCCGTGATTGGGCTGGAGTCTTCAGGTCTTAGGGCCGCGGACTCGGAGAGGTCGGCCTCGCGAGAGGTCGGCAAAGTCGGGTGGTACCACGAGAGAAGGCCTCTCGTCCCGGTGGACGAAGGCTTTTTATTTTTCGGAGGTGCCATGACCATCAGAGCGTTCAAGATCATCGAATCGACGCTCCGCGAGGGCGAGCAGTTCGCCCTTGCTCACTTCATGCCGTCGCAGAAGCTCGCGATCGCCGAAAAGCTGGACGAGTTCGGCGTCGAATACCTCGAGCTGACCTCGCCCTGCGCCTCGCCCCAGTCGGAAGCGGACCTGCGAGCCGTCGCCGCCCTGTCGCTCCGCGCCAAAGTCCTGACGCACGTGCGCTGTCACATGGAAGACGCGCGGCTGGCGGTGACGACCGGCGCGGATGGGATCGACGTCCTGTTCGGTACCTCGTCGGCCATGCGCACCTTCTCGCACGGGAAAACGGTCGACGAGATCATCGAAACCGGCACTGAGGTGGTGCGCTTCATCCAGGCGCAGGGTCTCGAGGTGCGCTTCAGCAGCGAGGACTCCTTCCGTTCGGAGCCCGGCGACCTGCTGCGCGTCTACCAGGCGATCGACCGGTTGCACCCGCAGCGCGTCGGGCTGGCGGACACCGTCGGCATTGCGACACCCAGCCAGGTCTTCGAGCTGGTCTCGATGGTGCGCAAAGCCGTTGACTGCGACATCGAGTTTCACGCTCACAACGACACCGGATGCGCCATCGCCAACGCCTTCGCCGCGCTTGAGGCTGGCGCAACGCACATCGACACGACCGTGCTCGGCATCGGCGAGCGCAACGGGATCGTGCCGCTCAGCGGCATGATCGCGCGGCTCTTGAGCCTGCAGCCGGACCTCGTGGCCCAGTACCGGCTGGAACTGCTTCCCGAGCTGGACTGGATGGTGGCGGAGATGGTCGGCATCGAGGTGCCGTTCAACGCGGCGATCACCAGCGAGACCGCCTTCCACCACAAAGCCGGGATGCACACGAACGCCGTGCTGAACGACCCGTCGAGCTACGAGATTTTCGACCCGGCGCGCTTCGGTCGCGAGCGCACCGTGATGACCGGCCACCGGCTGACCGGCCGCCACGCCATTGCCCACCGGGCCCAGGCGCTGGGGTTGACGCTGAGCGAGCACGATGTGCGCACGCTGACCGCCGAAGTCAAGCGCCGCGCCGACGCCGGTCCGTTGAGCAACGACCAGCTCGATGACCTGCTGCGGGGAGCAGGACCCCCCACCCCAACCCTCCCCCACAAGGGGGGAGGGAGATTTTCGCCGTTGCTCCCCAAGGGGGGAGGGAATTTGGAGGAAGCCAATGGGCACGCTGACTGAAGAGATCTTTTCTCGACGGCTCGGATGGGACGTGCATGCCGGCGAGACCGTGGTTGCACCGGTTGATTACGCCATGGCCCACGACGTCACCGGGCCACTCGCGATCGAGGCGTTTCGCCAGCTCCAGGTCCCGCTCTGGGATCCGGAGCGGGTGATCCTCGTGTTCGACCACATCCTTCCGGCCAATACCGTCGCCGCCGCCGGGCTGCACAAAGTGGTCCGCGACTTCGCAGCCGAGTACGGCGTCACCCACGTATTCCAGGAAGGCATCTGCCACCAGCTGATGGTGGAGAAGGGGTTCATCCGCCCCGGCGGCATCGTCGTCGGCGCTGACTCGCATAGCACCACCTACGGGGCGCTCGGATGTTTCGCCGCCGGTTTTGGGTCGACGGACATCGCGGTCACCTTCGCCACCGGAAGGACATGGTTTCGGGTACCGGAGACGATCCGTATCAACCTGCGCGGGGCTCTGCCGCCGGGCATCTTTCCCAAGGATCTCGCGCTGCAGGTCATCCGCAGGCTGGGTGCTGAAGGCGCCAATTACCTCGCGGTGGAATGGGGAGGTGAGGCTGTCGAGGCCATGAGCGTGGACGAACGCCTCACCCTCGCCAACCTGACGGTAGATTTCGGTGGCAAAGCCGGACTCTGCGAGCCGGATGAACAGACCCGAATCTACCTCGGCGACGCCGAGGTGGTCGATCTGCATCCAGTTGCGCCGGAATATCGAAGCGTCCTCGAGGTGGACGCGGAGACGCTGGAGCCGCAGATTGCCTGTCCGCCGGCGATCGACAACGTGCAGGACCTCAGCACCGTCGAGGGTACACAGCTGGACGAGGTGTTCGTCGGCAGTTGTGCCAACGGCCGGATCGAAGACCTGGCGATCGTCGCCGGATACTTCGAAGGGCGCCAGGTGCACCCGCACACCCGGACGATCGTCGTGCCGGCGTCGAAGCAGATCTACATGGAAGCGCTCGCCCGAGGCTATATCCAGACCTTTATGGAGGCCGGGGCGCTGGTGATGAACGCCGGCTGCGGACCCTGCCTTGGTCGCCAGCACGGGGTCCTCGGTCCTGGCGAACGCGCGCTCTCGACCAGCAACCGGAACTACGCCGGACGGATGGGCAGCCCCCAGGCGGAAATCTATCTGGCAAACCCGGCAGTCGCCGCCGCGTCGGCGCTGGCAGGGGCGATCGCGGATCCCCGGAGCTTCAAATGATGGGACGGATTTTCAAGTTCGGCGACGGTATTTCGACGGACGCGATCATCCCCGGGCGCTACAACGTCACGACCGATGCCAGCGCCCTTGGCAAGGCCTGCTTCATCGAGGCGCGGCCCGACTTCGCCACCTCCGTCAAGCCGGGGGACGTGATCGTTGGGGGGCGGAATTTCGGTTGCGGCAGCTCGCGGGAGCACGCCCCGATGGCGATCAAGGCGACCGGCATCCAGGCGGTCGTCGGCCGCAGCTTTGCCCGGATCTTCTATCGCAACGCCATCAACATCGGGCTGCCGGTGATCCAGTGCGATGCGATCTATGACGCGGTCGAGGATGGCGGGCCGATCGTGGTCGACGTCCGGTCCGGCCGGATCGACGTCAATGGGAAGATGTTCAGGGGGGAAACGCCCGGCCCGGTGGCAGAGGCCATCATGGAAGCCGGAACGCTGATCGACCTGATCAAAACACGCGGCTGGGCCGCGATCGAGGAGGTGTCGTGATGGCAACCGCACTGACCGCGCAATGTCCGGAATGCGGCGCCGACGTCAAGCTGGCGGCGGACGTCGAGCGGGGCGAGATCGTGCCCTGCGGCGACTGCGGCGCAGAGCTCGAGGTCGTGGAGCGCGACCCCGCGGAGCTGCGCCTGGCGCCAGAGGAAGAGGAAGATTGGGGCGAGTAACGTGAGGATCGGGGTTCTGTGCTCGCGGATCCGGGCCGAAGAGAAGTTACTCTTCGAAGCTCTGCGGCGACGCGGCCTGGAATTCGACATGATCGACGATCGCGAGATCGTCTTCGAAATCGGCGCAGAGCCGCCACGCTACGACGTCGTCCTGGAGCGCTGCCTGCATCATTCGCGGGCACTGTACGCCCTGCTCATCCTCAACCAGTGGGGGGTGCCGACGGTCAACACCTACGATGTGGCGCTGACCTGCGGCGACAAGATCAACACGACGACCGCACTGGTCGCGGCCGGGGTGCCGAGCCCGCGCACGCTGATCGCCTTCACGCCCGAGTCGGCGTTGCGGACCATCGAGACGCTGGGATACCCGGTGGTGCTGAAGCCCGCCGTCGGGTCGTGGGGGCGACTCCTGGCGAAGATCTCCGATCGCGACGCCGCGGAAGCCCTGCTCGAACATAAGGACACTCTCGGCTCGTATCAGCACGCGATCTTCTATATCCAGGAATATGTCGACAAGCCGTCCCGCGACATTCGCAGCTTTGTCGTCGGCGACGAGACGATCTGCGCCATTTACCGCGAGTCGGAACACTGGATCACGAACACCGCCCGAGGCGGTCGCGCCCGGAACTGCCCGGTGACGTCAGAAATCGACCGACTCTCGCGCGCGGCGGCCCGCGCGGTTGGCGGCGGGGTGTTGGCGATCGACCTGCTCGAGCACCCCGACGGCCTGGTCGTCAGCGAGGTGAATTACACAATGGAATTTCGCAACAGCATCGACACGACGGGCGTCGACATCCCGGCGCGGATCGTCGATTACGTCCTTCGCGTCGGCGAACTGGAGGCCGTGCCGGCGTGATCACCGCCCTGCGTGACCAGGTTGAGCCCCTGACTGAAAGTGGGATCGACCTTCTCGAGGAGATGCTTGCCATCCCAAGTCCTTCGACACAGGAGCGAGCCATCGGCCAGTGGCTCGTCTCGCGGATGCGCGGCATGGGCTTTGCTGCCCGGCGTGACGAGGTGGGCAACGTGGTGGCCTTCTGGGGCAGCGGTCCCAAAGAAGTCGTACTGCTTGGCCACATCGACACCGTGCCCGGCTTCATCCCGGTGAGCCGCCGGGGCGATCGCCTGTCCGGCCGCGGTGCGGTCGACGCCAAGGGTCCCCTGGCGGCCGCCATCACGGCGGTGTCGCGCCAACCTATCGGCACCGGTTGGCGCTTCACGGTCATCGGCGCCGTCGAGGAAGAAGGAAGCTCCCGCGGCGCGCGGCATCTCGTCAGCCGCCGCCCCCCCGACCAACTCGTGATCCTGGAGCCGAGCGGCTGGGATGCCGTCACGCTCGGCTACAAGGGCAGCCTCCGGCTGCGCTACCGCCTTTCCCAGCCGATGGGCCACGGCGCGGGGCCAAACGAGAGCGCGGGCGATCGGGCGATCGCCTTCATCCGACGGGTCCAGGACCAGACGGCAAAGGCCCCCACCCTGCCCTCCCCCGCAAGCGGGGGAGGGAAAGAAACCGCAGCCTCCGCGAGCGGGGGAGGGAAAGAAACCGCGGCCTCCGCGAGCGGGGGAGGGAAAAAGGTGTTGGATGCCTTTGCGCGGCTCGACGTCCGCGTGTTGCGATTCCACGCGGACCACGACGGATTTCGCGATACCGCGGCAATGTCGCTAGGCTTCCGGCTGCCGCCCGACTTCGACGTGGCGGCGCTCAAGCAGCAATTGGAGGGCTGGAGCGAGGGCGCCGAGCTCCGTTTCGACCACGCGGACGCGGCCGTCCGTGCCGAAAAGAACACGCCGGTCGTGCGCGCCTTCCTCACCGGTATCCGTGCCGCGGGCGGCACCCCACGCTTCAAAATGAAGACCGGAACCTCCGACATGAACATCGTGGCACCCGCCTGGGGCTGTCCCGCGCTGGCTTATGGACCTGGTGACTCAAAGCTGGACCACACGCCCGACGAGGCCGTCGACCTCGCGGAGTTCGAGCGTGGCGTCGAGGTGTTGAGCGCGGCCCTCCGTCGCCTGGCGGCATGAAAGCGGCGGTCGTCGGCGCAGCCGGCTATGCCGGCGGCGAGCTGCTCCGGCTCCTCCTCTCGCATCCCGAGATCGAAGTGACCCAGGTCACCTCCGAGCGGCTAGGTGGCAAGTTCGTACACAGCGTCCATCCGCATCTGCGCCGGCGCACCGAACTGAAGTTCCAATCGCGTGCCTCGCTCCAACAGGTGGACGTGCTGTTCCTCGCGCTCCCGCACGGGGAAACCAGCAGAGAAATCGATCGGCTGCAGTCGCTGGCGCCGACGATCATCGATCTCTCCGCCGACTTCCGACTGCGCGACCGCGGTGAGTACCCGACCTGGTATGGGTGGGAGCATCCGCGACCCGAGCTTTTGAAGACGTTCGTCTACGCCCTTCCCGAGCTGCACCGGGATCAGATCCGCGCGTCGGACCGGCTCGCGACCGGCGGGTGCCTGGCAACCGCGGCAATCCTGGGCCTCTATCCCCTGACGAGAGCCGGCGTGATCGATGGCTCGATGCCGATCGTTATCGAGGGCAAGACCGGATCGTCGGCCGGGGGCGCCGAAGCTGGACCGGCGTCGCACCATCCGCACCGCAGCGGCGAAATGCGGTCGTTCGCGCCGACCTCGCATCGCCACACGGCCGAGATCATCCAAGAACTGTGTCTGACAGCGCCCAACGGTCATGGGCCGAGCATCGCCTTTTCAGCGACGGCGGTCGAGGCGGTCCGGGGCATCCTGGTGACCGCCCACGTGTTCCTGGACGAAGATCTTGCCGAGAAGGACCTGTGGAAGATCTACCGAGCCGCCTACGCCGAGGAGCCCTTCATGCGCATCGTCAAGGAGTCACAGGGGATTCATCGCTATCCCAACCCGAAGATCCTGTCGGGGACGAACTATACCGACGTCGGCTTCGAGCGCGACCCGCACTCGCGCCGCGTCGTCGTGATGAGCGCGCTCGACAATTTAATGAAGGGTGCAGCCGGCCAGGCGGTGCAGGCGCTCAACGTGCGTTTCGGATGGGACGAGCGCACCGGCCTGGACTTCCCCGGACTTTACCCCATCTGACCCGTGCTCGTCATCAAGATCGGCGGCAGCCTCACCCACCTCGATCCACTGTTGCAGGACGTCGCCGCCTGCAAAGAACCGCTGGTGATGGTTCATGGCGCGAACAAAGAGCTGAACGATCTGTCTTCGCGGCTCGGCCATCCGCCGCGGATGGTGACGTCGGAGCGCGGCGAGGTCAGCCGCTTCACCGATGCCACCACGATGGATCACTTCCTGATGGCGTATGCCGGCAAGCAGAACAAGCGGATCGTCGAACGACTGCGTGCGCTCGGTTCTGACGCCGTGGGCCTGACGGCAATGGACGGTGGGATCGCCATCGGGCGCCGGAAGCCCGATATTCGTATCAAGGAAAGCGAGAAGGTCAAGATCCTGCACGGCGACCATAGCGGGACGATCGACCGAATCGAGCCGCGGCTGCTTCGGCTGCTGCTCGATGCGGGTTACCTGCCGGTCGTCACGCCACCCGCCATCAGCCACGATGGCGTCGCCATCAACGTTGACGGCGACCGGCTCGCCATGGAAATCGCGACGGCGATCAAGGCGGAGCGGCTGTTGATCTTTGCCGACACGCCCGGGTTCATGCGGGACGTCAGCGACGAGCGCAGCGTGATCCCCCTGGTCCACCCGGATGAGGTCGAGCGCGTCGCGGAATACGGCAAGGGACGAGCCCGGGTCAAGCTGCTGGCCGCCGGCCAGGCGGTTCGTCGCGGGATCCAAGCGGTTGGTCTGCTCGACGGCCGCGGCGAACACCCGTTGACCCGCGCGTTTGAGGGAGCCGGCACGTGGGTGACGACATAAGACCCCCCACCCTGACCCTCCCCCGAAAGGGGGGAGGGAAACTCAGCCCGATTCCGCTGCATGCGGATCGCGGCATCAGCCTGGTTCGCGGTGAAGGTTGTTATCTCTGGGACCAACGCGGCCGGCGATATCTCGACTTGATGACGAACTATGGCGTCAATCTTCTCGGACACGCCCATCCAAAGGTGACCGAGGCCATCGACCGGCAAGCCTCGCTGCTCACCAATGCGCACCAGAGCTTCGACACGCCGGCCCGCCAGGAGTTTCTCGACGCGCTCGCCGGGTTTCTCCCACCCTCGCTGAGCCGGGTCTCGTTCGCAAACTCCGGGGCGGAAGCCGTCGAGGCTGCGCTGAAGTACACACGGGTCGCGACCGGGCGTTCCGGCGTCATCGCCACGCATCGCGCCTATCACGGGCGCACGTTCGGAGCCCTGTCGGCCACCGCCGACGCGAAATACCGCGATCCCTTTATGCCAATGCTCGAGGGCGTCCGGCACGTCCCCTTCGACAACCTCCCCGCCATGGCTGAGGCGATGAACGATTCGGTCGCCGCCGTCATCATCGAGCCAATTCAGGGCGAAGGCGGGATTCGGGTGCCCGCCGACGGTTACCTCAAAGCCATCCGCGAGCTCTGTACCGCACACGGCGCACTGCTCATCTGCGACGAGATTCAGACCGGGTTTCGGACCGGAGCGCCGCTTGCCTTCAGCCGCGAGGGGATCGTTCCCGACATCCTCTGCCTTTCCAAGTCCATCGCGAATGGCCTTCCTATCGGTGTCACGATCGTGACCGAAGGCGTCAGCGAACGAGTCCCGAGGGGAAGCCACGGCGGCACGTTCTCCGGCAATCCGTTAGTGTGCGCGGCCGGCGTGGCGACGCTTGAAGTCCTTGCCGATGAACGTCTTCATTCCGAGGCGGCCGAGAAGGGCACTCGCTTCCAGCGGCGGGTGCGCGAGCTCAGCCTCAGTCAGATCCGCGAGGTCCGTGGCCGCGGGCTGATGCTGGCGGTTGAGCTCAAAAAGCCGGTGACCTCAGTCATCAAGGCGATGCAAGAACGCGGTGTGCTGGTCCTTCCTGGCGGTGGCACCGTGATCCGATTCCTGCCCTCGATCCTGATCGAGGATGCGCAACTTGATGAAGGGATCGACGCGTTAGCCGCTACCGTTCGTCAGGCCGCCTGAGTCAGGAGTGCTGGCTCGGGAATAGGCGGGCGAGGACAGCTGCTCCCAATTTTTCCAGAGCCCGGGCTGTTCGCTGAGAGCGTGCCGTAGTCTAGCGACCGACTAGATCGCTGTGATTGAGGGTGCTGAAATACAAGAGCCGCCCCGCGGGGCGGCTCACCAAGAAGAGACGGCCTGAACTATTCGACGACGGTGGTGGTCGACCGCGATCGGGTCATCATCCGGATCAGGGTGACGATACCCCAGCCGATCAGCGAGTAAATCGCGATCGCGACCAGAGACTCCGGCTCGAGGATTGAACGTCCCTCCTGAGCCGTGTTGAAGATCCCGTGGAAGGGCGCCACCAGTGGCCAGGTCACGTCATACATGAAGCGCACGAAGGGAGCCGGATTGGCGCCGAAGAGTTTTAGGACGAAGCGAATCGCGATCAAGGTGTCGAGGAAGCCGACGAGCCACCAGACGGCCTGCGCGGCGCGGGAATTGTAGCCACCCGAACGATAGATCGAACTGGTGCGCGAGGTCGTCACCGGCGCGACCGGCGCCGGTCGTACTGGGTCGCCCGTGGTTGTGTCCTCGCGGACGATCTCCCGATCGTACGAATCAGCCATGATTGCTTACTCCTCTGAGCCCGCAGATGGGTCCAAAGCGTGGCTCAAACGCTACATGCATGTTACCACATTTTGTGGCAGGCTCAACAGTACATTCGCCGCGCCGCCCGCCCCTCTATTTGTAGGGATTCCTGGTGTCCGTCAGGATAGGCGGGATGCAGGTCGTGGTCTATGGGGCTGGCGCGATCGGGAGCCTGATCGGGGCGCGGCTCCACGAAGCCGGGTCCAACGTCCGGCTGGTTGGGCGAGCGGCTCACGTCGACGCGATCCGCGAGAAGGGGCTGCTGGTCAGGGGTCGGGACCAGTCGCATCTCGTCCACCTGATGGCGACCACCATCCTGGCTGGATCGGCCGACATTATTCTGCTGACCGTCAAGTCACAGGACGTTCAGGAGGCCAGCCGACACATCGCCCGGCTCCATTCGAACGCGACCGTGGTCACCATGCAGAACGGCGTCCGGTCGGACCGCGAAGCCGCCGACATCCTCGGCCGCGACCGGATCGTCGGTTGCGTCCTCAACATCAGTGCCACATACCTCGAGCCGGGCGTCGTGGAGCAAAACACCCCGGCGCGGCTGCAGGTGGGGGCTCCGTTCCCCGAGTCCACGGGGCGGGTCGAGGCTGTCGCCGCATTACTAGGTAAAGCCGTCCGCACCGAGCTCGTACCGGACATCACCAGGGCACGATGGACCAAGCTGATGGCCAACCTGAACAACGCCATTATGACCATCACCGGACTTCCGATCGGGAGGGCGCTGCGTCACCCGGGACTTGCCCGGCTAGCGGTGGTGACCATCCGGGAGGGGGTCAGGACAGCCCAACTCGGCGGACACGGACTGGATCAAAGCCGGCGTGCCCGGACGTTCCGGCTGATGGCGATCCTCCCCAGGCGACTCAGCGAGCTGGTGTTTGCTGGAAGGCTCGCCGGAGATTTTCCGGCCGATAGCGCCTTTGGTCCCTCGACGCTGCAAAGCCTGCGACGAGGCTCAACGAGTGAGCTCGAATACCTGAATGGCGAGATCGTCGCGGTCGGCGAGCGCATCGGCCGTGCGACGCCATACAACTCGGGACTGCTGGAGCAAGGGCGCGCGGTCTTTGCCACCCATCGGTACCTGACGCCGGAAGAACTTTTGGACGGGTTCAGGTTTTAACCCCCCACCCCGACCCTCCCCCGCGAGCGGGGGAGGGAATTCCGCGTTCTACACTGGAGCCTATGCCCACTGTCCTGGACCTGTTTTCACCTGCGTCACGTGCCTGGTTTGCGGGCACATTCGCGGCTCCCACGCAGGTTCAGGAGGGTGGCTGGCGGGCGGTTGCAGCCGGACGGCACACGCTGATGTCGGCACCTACCGGGAGTGGCAAGACGCTGGCGGCTTTCTTCTGGTGTATCGACCGACTGGCGACGGAGCCACCTCCGGCGGAGGCTGAGCGCTGCCGCGTCCTGTACGTGTCGCCGCTCAAGGCGCTCACGGTCGACATCGAGCGCAACCTCCAGGCGCCGTTGCGCGGCATCGTCCTGCAGGCGGAGCGGATGGGCGCCAGCCTATCGCCGATCACCGTCGCGATTCGCACCGGTGACACCCCGCCCCGCGACCGGCGCCAGATCGAACGGCATCCGCCGGACATCTTGATCACAACACCGGAGTCTCTGTTCTTGCTCCTTACCAGCGCCGCGCGCCAGATTTTGCCGAGTATCCGCTGGGTGATCGTCGACGAGATTCACTCGATGGCCGAGACCAAGCGCGGTGCCCACCTCGCGCTGAGCCTCGAGCGGCTGGCGGCACTGACGAAGACGGAACCGCAGCGGATCGGTCTCTCCGCCACCCAGCGGCCCCTGACCGAGACGGCAAAGTTCCTGGGCGGCGCGAACCGCGACGTCACCATCATCGACGCCGGCCGCGTCAAGCCGATGGAGATCACCGTCGAGGTGCCCGTCGAGGATATGGCTGACCTGGAGCGAGGAACTGAGGTTTATAGCGGACCCTCGGCGGTAATTGGGCCGGAGTCGGAAGGCCCTCGTCGTAGCATCTGGCCGGCGATCCATCCGCGCATCCTGGAATTGGTCCGGCAGCACCGCTCGACCATCATCTTTGTGAACTCCCGCCGGCTGGCGGAGCGGCTGGCCGCGGCGATCAACGAGCTGGCCGGCGAGGATCTGGTGCGGGCGCATCACGGTTCGATCGCCAAGGAGCAGCGCCTGCTTATTGAGGATGCGCTGAAGGCCGGCCGGCTGCCGGGCCTGGTGGCGACCTCATCCCTCGAGCTGGGTATCGACATGGGCGCCGTCGACCTGGTGATCCAGGTCGAGGCCCCGACCAGCGTGGCCAGTGGCATCCAGCGGATCGGCCGGGCCGGCCACTCCGTCGGCGAGCCCTCGAAGGGCACGATCTTTCCCAAGTACCGCGGTGACCTGCTGGAAACGGCCGTCGTCGTCGATCGCATGCTACGCGGCGAAATCGAAACCACCCGGGTGCCGCGCAATCCGCTCGACGTCCTCGCCCAGCAGATCGTGGCGATGACGGCGATGGAGGAATGGTCCGTCGCGGCGCTTTCCGAGGTAGTGCACCGCGCCTATCCCTTCAGCGACCTGGGACCCCGCGCACTCGAGTCAACGCTCGACATGCTGAGTGGGCGATATCCGTCGGACGAGTTCGCCGAGCTCCGCCCGCGCATCGTCTGGGACCGGCTCGAGGGCAAAATCCGCGGCCGGGCGGGCGCCCAACGGCTGGCGGTCGTCAGCGGCGGCACGATCCCGGACCGAGGCCTCTTCTCCGTCAACTTGTTGGAGGATGGGAAGAAGGTTGGTGAGCTGGATGAAGAGATGGTCTACGAGATGCGGCCGGGGGAGGTGTTCGTCCTGGGGGCCACGTCCTGGCGGGTGGCCGATATCACGCCATCGCAGGTGATGGTGACGCCGGCGCCCGGTGAGCCGGGGCGGATCGCCTTCTGGCACGGCGACGCCCTCGGCCGCCCGGTCGAGGTGGGTCGGGCGATGGGACAGGCGATGCGCGAGCTGACGGCGATGAAGCCCGACGCCGCCATCGCGCTACTCCGGGAGCGGTCGCGGTTCGACGAGCGAGCAGCGAGCAATCTCATGGAGTACCTCTCGGACCAGGTGGAGGCGACCGGGACCGTCCCGGACGACCGCACCATCCTGATCGAGCGGTTCCGTGATCAGCTGGGCGATTGGCGGTTGTCGGTGCTCACGCCGTTCGGCGCCCGGGTACACGCACCCTGGGCACTCGCCGCACGAGCCCGCATGCAGGAGCGGCTCGACCTGGAAGTGCAGATGATCTACACCGACGACGGCTTCGCGCTCCGGCTGCCCGAGGCGGACCGCGCGCCGGACATCGAGGACCTGCTGCTCGACCCGGAGGAAGTCCGCGAACTCGTGACCTCGCAGCTTCACGGGTCGGCGCTTTTCGCGTCTCGGTTTCGGGAGAACGCCGCCCGCGCGCTGCTGCTACCGCGCCGCCGGCCGGGGGAGCGCACCCCGCTCTGGCAGCAACGACAGCGCAGCCACGACCTGCTGCAGGTGGCCAGCAAGCACGCCGAGTTCCCGATCCTGATCGAAACCTATCGCGAGTGTTTGAGCGATGTGTTCGACATGGACGGCCTGCGCGAGCTGATGCGCGCCGTTGGCGCCCGCGAAGTCCGCACGGTCGTGGTCGACACCGAGCGCGCGTCGCCCTTCGCGTCGACGCTGGTCTTCGACTACATCGGCCAGTACATGTACGAGGGGGATGCGCCGCTCGCCGAACGGCGGGCGCAGGCATTGACGCTGGACAAGGAACTGCTCGCCGAGCTGCTCGGCACGGAAGAACTGCGCGAGCTGCTCGATCCACGGGCGATCGACGAGCTCGAGCTGGAGCTGCAGGGCCTGCTGAAGCCGCGCTGGCCTCGCGACAGCGATGAGGCCGCCGATCTGTTGCGACGACTCGGCGACCTCAGCGCGAGCGAGGCGGAGGCGAGAGGCATCCGGGCCGTCTGGCTGGAACAGCTGGAGCACGAACGGCGCGCCGCCCGAGTCCGGATCGCCGATGAAACGCGCTGGATCGCGGCGGAGGACGCGGGGCGATATCGTGACGCGCTTGGAGTCGCCCTCCCGGTCGGCCTCCCCGACGCCTTCCTGGAGAAAGTCGAGGCGCCACTGGCCTCGTTGTTGATTCGCTGGGCGCGGACGCACGTTCCGTTCTTCAGCGCCGATCCCGCAAGCCGGTGGCAACTGTCCAACCGCGGGGTGGAGCAAGAATTGCGCCGACTGGCCGGGCGAGGTGAGATCGTGGCCGGTGAGTTCCGACCCGGACACGCCGGCCGCGAATATTGCCACCCGGATGTGCTGCGAACGCTGCGACGGAAATCGCTCGCCGCCCTGCGCCGGGAAGTCGAACCGGTGCCGGTGGAGGCGCTGGGTCGCTTCCTGCCGGGCTGGCACGGCGTGGGCGTCCAGGCGTCCGGTGTCGATCGCCTGGCCGAGATCGTCTTCCAGCTACAGGGGTGCGCCATCCCCGTCTCGGTGCTGGAACGCGATGTGCTCGCCGTTCGGATGCGCGACTACCGGCCTCAACTGCTCGATCAGCTCGTTTCGATGGGCGATGTGGTCTGGAGTGGCCGAGGGTCGTTGGGGGCATCCGACGGGCGCGTCGCACTGTACCTGCGGTCGGACGCCGCGCGACTCCTCCGCGAATCGTCCGAACCGCCCAACGGCGAGGTGCACCAGCGGCTGCGCGAGCACCTGCAGAACCGGGGCGCCTCCTTCTTTCGTGATCTGTACTACGCCGCCGGGCTCGGCGACGAAGATGCGGTTCTCGATGCCCTCTGGGACATGGTCTGGGCAGGCGAGGTCACCAATGACACGTTGGCGCCGCTACGCATGCTCGGGCCGCGCACGCGACGCCACCCGCGCCGACCGCTGATGCGGCTCGGCCCGCCGGCCTCGGCCGGCCGCTGGTCGCTGGTCGCCGACCTGCTGCGACCCCCGGTGTCCGCCACCGAGCAGCTGCATGCGATGGCGGGCGCGCTGCTCCAGCGCTATGGCGTGCTGACTCGTGAGGCCGCCCTCGCGGAGAGCATCGTGGGCGGATTTGCGGCGTTGTATCCCGTGCTGCGCGCCATGGAGGAGGCCGGGAAAATCCGAAGGGGCTACTTCATCGACGGCCTCGGCGGTCTGCAATTCGCGCTGCCGGGCGCGGTCGATCGGCTTCGGGTGGCACGCGACGACGAATCGAAGATCGTCGCGCTCGCCGCCGCTGACCCGGCAAATCCATACGGCACGTCGATTCCCTGGCCGGAGCACGAGGGCCGGATGGCTCGCGTCGGGGGCGCCTACGTCGTGCTCGATGGCGGAGAGCTGCGCCTCTACCTGGAGCGGGGCGGCCGATCCCTGCTGACCGTCGCCGGCGTTGAGCCGTCCCACCTCCAGGCACTGGCGGCGATCGCGGCGAGGGTCGACAAGCTCGAGATTCAGAGCATCGACGGCCTCCCCGTCAAAGACTCGCCGCACGAGGGGTCGTTGCGAGAAGCCGGGTTCGGCACGACGCCGAAAGGGGTCGTGCTGTGGCCCGAACGCCGGCCGGTTCTTGCCTGAAGGCGACACGATCTGGCGGACCGCCGCAGCACTGCGGCGGCGCATCTCGGGCAAGGTCGTCCTCGACGCTCGCCCGGCATCGATCGGTCGCCTGAAAGGGCGCCTCGTCAGTCGTGTCGACCCCAATGGGAAACATCTCGTGATCGCGTTCGATGGAGGTATCGCCCTTCACTCGCACCTGCGCATGACGGGGTCGTGGCACCTCTACCGGCCGGGTGAGCGCTGGCGGCAGCCTGAGTGGCGCGCCACGGCCGTCCTCGCCTTTGATGACGTGGTGGCGGTGTGCTTTGCCGCGCCCGTCATGGAACTGGTCAACGATGCCCGCCGACCGGTGGCGCACCTTGGCCCGGACATCCTCGCGGAGTCTTTCGACCTGGACGAAGTCATGCGGCGCGCGCGATCATCCGATGCGCGGACGCTCGGCGAGCTGCTACTCGAGCAGCGTGTCTGCGCCGGGATCGGCAACATTTACAAATGCGAGGCGCTCTGGCGGCGGCGTCTCGATCCCTGGATCAGTCCCGCCGCACTGAGCGACGAGGCGTTGCGTCAGCTCTACCTGACGGCCCGGGATCTGATGCGACGGAATCTGCTCACGCCGATGGGCGGGCAGCGGCACGCGGTTCACGGGCGAGGGCGCCGTCCGTGCCCACGGTGTGGATCGCCGATCCGGATCCAGCCTCAGGGGGCGCAGGCGCGGCTCACCTACTTTTGCCCGCGCTGCCAGGGGTCGGGCGCCAACCCGGAGAAGACTGGTGTAAGGTCGCGAATTCACGCGCGTTGAACACAATGAACGATGTCACGTCGCATGCGTCGATGCCTGTTGCTGCCAATCGTGGCGATCCTGGCGTCGTGCGGACCGGCAACCGGATCCATTACGCCACCAGCTCCGACACCAAAGGGGTTCGACCTGAGCGCCTGGGATGTGTCAACGATCGGGAGCGGGCCGGCAGCCACTGAAGCCAACGGCGGGGTCGATCTGTTCATCCCCGCCAAGGCGCGCGATGACCCGCAACACCAGCATCTGATTGCCATCACCGTGACCGCCCGCTGCCACCTCAACGGTGACTTCGACCTGCAGGCGGATTATGCGCTGGTCAGCTGGCCGTCGGGGAATGGCGTCAGGTTTGGCCTGGTTGCCGGCGCGGATTCTGTCGAGCGGACAAGCAATCCGGTTAGCCAGGCCAACACCTATGCGACGAACTTCTCGGGGTCCATCGTCGCTGTCGATACGCCGGACAAAACCGGCCGGTTGCGGCTGACACGGGTCGGCCCGACGGTTACCGGGTACTACTTCAGTAATCGGGCCTGGGTCTCCATCGCTTCGGCAACCGCGGCTACCGGGGCGCCCGCCTACGCAATCCAGGCCTGGACCGACGGATACACCTTCGACCAGCAGGACATCAGGGTCAACTTGAAAAACGTCATACCTACTGGTTGTTCCTAGTCAGAAGCGGCCGTAGACAGGGATGGCGGCGCCCGTGATCGCCTCCGAGGCGTCGCTGCAAAGATAGGCAATCACGTTGGCGATATCCCTTGGCGCGACCGCCCGGGCGATCAGCTTCTCGGGGAGCGACTGACGATTAGCCGGGGTGTCGATGACGGCCGGGACCACGGCATTAACACGCACGCCTGACGCCTTTAGCTCAGCGGCGAGCACCTCGGTGAGCTTGACGACACCGGCCTTCGCCACCGCGTAGGCGGCCGCCCCCGGTTCGGGAACCAGCGCCGACCTGGACGCGACGTTGACGATCGCTCGCGTCCCCCCACCCCGACCCTCCCCCGCAAGGGGGGAGGGAGTTTGCTGCGCACCCCGACCCTCCCCCGCAAGGGGGGAGGGAGTTTGCTGCCCACCCCGACCCTCCTCCACAAGGGGGGAGGGGGTTTGCTGCATGCGGCGGGCGGCGGCCCGGCACGACCACCAGGCGGATGCCAGGTTCAAATCCATCATGAAGGTGAAATCATCGGGCGCGCTGTCGACCAGCTTCCCGCCCCGAAAGCCACCGGTCGCATTCACTACCCATCGGGGGACGCCGATGCGGTCGATCCGCTCCCAGAGGTCATCGACGTCGAGGCGCGACGTCAGGTCTGCCGTGTCGCCAGTGACGCCCCCACCCTGCCCTCCCCCAGAGGGGGATGGAGATAGAGGATATTTCGATTCAAGTCGTGAGACCTCGGATCGCGAACGCGCCACCGCGACGACACGGTCCCCGCGTTTGGCGAAGACCTCGACGACGGCGGTGCCCAGTGCACCGGTTGCGCCCAGGATCACGGCAAGGTCGGTCATGTCAGGCCGCGCGCTCCAGGCCGTACCGCAACAACAGGTGCGACTCGTGGCGCCTGACACTCAGCAGTCGGCTGCGCTTCGGCGTGCGACCGAATTCCACCTCATGGATGAGCCCGAATGATCGGTCTCCCTTCTGGCCGGCCAGCACAGGCGAGACGGTCAGGAAGAGTTCGTCGACTCGATCGTTCGCGACCATCTGGCCAAAGAGCCGCGGACCGCCCTCGGTCAGGATGGATCGATAGCCGTCGTCGGCCAGCGCCCGGAAGATGTCATCGACGTCAACCCGCTCGGATTCGGAAACCGCCCGTACCTCCGTCGCTTGCGGCAAGCTCTTACGTAGTGCACTCATGCCCTGCGCGCTGGTCAACACTAGGGCTCCCGTCTGCAACGCGCGGGTCGATGGATCGAGGTTTCCGTGCCCGGAAATGATCACGAGCCGCGGAGTGTCGGCTCGCCTGAGGGTCTGCCGCAACTCCCGGTAGGCGTCGGCCGCTGCCGGAAAGATGAAGTCCGGCGTCCAGAGCGCGCCTGCGCCTTCTGCCCGAACGGTGCCGGCGCCGACGACCACCGCATCCGCGAAGGCACGCAGCAACCCCATCACGAAGCGATCGGCCTCGTTGCGCCCGCTGATGATCCCACCCGATGGGGCGGTTCCCGCCTCCAGCGCTACGACCCCATCAATCGAGCTGACGAAATTGGCATAGACTGTCCCGTCCGGAATGGCAAGTCCACCATCGTAAAGCTGGGCGAGTTTAGCCGGCAGCGTGCCGGTCGGAAGATCGGCGGCCTCGAATAGTCGAGCCAGCGGTTTCAGCTGAGATGCCCGTTGCCGCGCGACCGGGCGATGCTGAGAAACTCCTCGCGAAGCTCCGGAATCGCTTCGTAATTCCCACGCCAGAAGGTCGTCCGAGTCGTCTGCTCGGACTCCCGGACCCCGCGCATCTGCGTGCACAGGTGCACGGCTTCCAGATACAAGGCGACGCCGTGCGCCTGCAGGATGCGGGACAGCGCGTCGGTAATCTCGCGGCCCAGCCGCTCCTGCACCGTGAAGCGACGGGCGAAGACTCGCACCAGCCGGGTGAGCTTGGAGATGCCGATGATGTGCTCGTGGGCGACGTAGCCGATGAACGCGTGACCAAAGAAGGGAAAGGCGTGGTGCTCGCAGAGCGAGTAAAACGGAATGGGTCCCTCGACCACCTGACTGATCTCACAGTCAGGGCCGCCCCGGCACTCGGTTGGAAATGCCGTGACCAGCTTGGGGTCACCCTCGTACCCTTCGGTCGAATCGAACAGCGCCCGCACAAAGCGGGCCGGGGTGTTGACCGTCGCCGGAGTGTCGAGTGGCATCCCCATGGCCCGCAGGATCTCGGCGGCATACCCCTCGAGCCGTTTCCAGTCAGCATCGCTCAGCCGCCGCGGCCGCACCCGCTCCCAGTCCCGGTCTTCGACATCCTCGTGGCGTAAGGCGCCGACGGTTGGATCGAATTCGCGCTCAGCCATCAGTTCAACTGCAACGTATCATCCGACCGCCGGACTTCAATCTGACCGTTTACGATTCGCGTCTCGTAGCGCACCTGACTGATCGTGGCTGGGCCGCCCTTGACCTGCCCGGTGCAGACGTCGAATCTCGAGGCGTGCCAGGGACACTGCACCAGGTTTCCATCGAGCTCGCCCTCGGAGAGCGGACCACCGGCGTGCGAGCAGGTCTCACTGATGGCACAGACGATGCCGCCCTTCTTGCAGAGCAGGATCGGCGTATCGCCGGCCATCGCCTTGACGAGCACGTTGTCATGGAGCTGGCCCTCGAGCATGACCTTCGTGAACTTCGTCGGCACCTCCTGCCACGCATGGTGGTTGACACCGGTGCCGATGGAGAAGACCAGCTCACCGCCCAGGTATGCCGCCGTCACCAGCAGCCCATAGCCGATAAAGGCCAGCACGATCGCGAGCCCGCGACCCCCGCCGGTCACGCGAATGATGAGCGAGACCAGATAGACAACCACGACAAGCGTGTTGAGCAGGCCGTGGGCGATGCCGACGCGCCGTTCGTGGTCAACGGTCTCGTTCCAGTCGGTGTAGCCGCTGACGACCGCACCGAGCGCCGCCAGGAGGCCCACGAAGATGGTGAGGTCGGCGGCCGACACCCAGGTCTGGCTGCGATTGAAAAGGTAGATGATGTCGAAGAGGACGGCTAGCGTCCAGGCGCCAACCGGGACGTCGGTAATCAGGGGGTGCAGCGGGTGGCCCAGCCAGGTGCCATGAACGAAGGTCTTGAGCGTGTGACCGGGCGCGCCCAGCAGCTTGTAGCTCCCACCGACAACCTTCTGGAGGAAATCGGCGACGGGCTCCAGCCAGCGCTGGCCGTCGATGAACCGGTTGATGGCGTGATTGAGCATGGGCGGTCTCCTTTCCCAGGTCAGGCCGTTCGAAAAATAGTATCGGGTCAGGCGCTGAGGTCCAGCCAGCCGGCAAGTCGCCGCCAGGCACGCGACGCCTCCGTCACGCTGACCTCGCGGAAGCGCATGGTGTCGCCGGGTCGGGCTTGCGCCAGAAGCGGCAGGTCCGCGGTGATCACGGTCGCGATCACCGCGTAGCCGCCGGTCGTCGGATGATCCGCCAGCAAGGCGATCAACCCGCCGGATGTGGTCACCTGGATCGCCCCGGCGGTCATCGGCGTGGTGAGCGCTTCCGCACCGTCGAGGTGCAGTCCCGGGGTATCGAGCCGCACCCCCATTCGATCGAGGGCCGGCGTGACCAGGCAGGCGGTGGCGCTGAGTCGGTGCAACACCGATTCATGAAAGGCGTCGGTGTGGGGACCGGGTATGACATGAATCTCCCACGGCCCGCGCATAGCGAGTCGATGCGAGGCAGACCACGGCTCCTGAAGCGCTGCTGCCTCGACCATGCCGCCGACGGCGAGGCGGTCACCCTTTCGAAGCGGCCGGCCAACTCCACCGCCAAAGCCGCCGACCCCACACAACGACCGGCTACCGAGCACGAGCGGAACATCGATCCCGCCACGGATCGCAAGGTACGATCGAAGCCCCGGTCCCACTCGACCCAAGTGAAAGACGGAGCCGGCTCCGGCACGATGGGCTCGCCAGTTCGCATCGCCAACGTCGGCAACAGCGGCGCCGGTGACGGCGATCGTCACTTCTCGCTCGAAGCGCAGAGTTGGCCCGGTCATCGTGACCTCGATCAGCGCGGCATCCGGCTGGTTGCCGACCAAACGATTGGCCACCGCGGCCGAAAACCAGTCGGCGGGGCCCCCGGTCGGGATGCCGAAACGCTCAAGACCCGGGCGGCCTCGATCCTGAATGGAGGTGTAGCGTCCGGTTTCGACGACCTCGATCATCGGGCAGGCACGAATCGAATCCGGTCGCCGGGCTTGAACCTTACCGGTGGCGTGGCGCCGGCGTCGAATAGCTGCAGGGCCGTGCGGCCAATGAGGTTCCAGCCGCCCGGGCTCGCCACGGCGTACACGCCGGTCTGGCGGCCGGCGATAGCGACCGAACCCGACGGCACGCGGACACGGGGCGACGAAAGCCGGGGCACGACGAGCTCATCCGGCAGGGTGCCGCAGTAGGTGAAGCCGGGTGCGAAGCCGATGCAGTAGACGAGGTATTCGCGGCCGGCATGGGCGTTGATCACGCCCGCCGGCGTCAGGTTGGTCCTGAGCGCGACCTCCGCCAGGTCAGCCCCGTCGTACCGCGTGAGGATGTCGACCACCGGTCTGGTCGGGATCGAGGCATCGAGGCGTCCCTCGACCTGCCGGATCACCTCACCCAATCGACCGGCGTTCGTGAGATCGGGATCGAAGCGGCAGAGCAGCGAAGCGTAGGCTGGCACCGAGCTCAGCAGTCCGGCCGGCCGCTGATCGTTGAGCACGCGGTCGAGCGCAAGTACCTGACCGAGCAGCGTCGGATCGATCGTTTCCCCGAGCGTGACCAACAGCGCCCGGTCACCCGCCGGCGCGATTCCCCACACGGCTCGACTCTAGAAGCGTTGACCGATCCCGGGCGTCAGCTGGCCACAGGAACGACGGTGCGGCGCAGGTCGGGCAATGCCTCAGCCGCTGCGGCCGCGACGCGGGCGTGATCGGGCCCCTGGCAGTTGATGATGTGCTCTGTGAAGCCGGCCTCCGCGTACCGGAAGACGTTGTCCAGTAGGACGGTGCGCTCCCGACCATCCCACATGTGCTGGACTGACCGGCGCAACTGGCCGGGATCGCGGCCGGCCTTGGTGCACGCCTCGTCGAGCTTCTGGCTCAGCTCGGCAGCCGCACCCGGGGTGGACGCCCCGGAGACATTCCAGACGTCGGCGTAGCGAGCCACCACCTGCAGCATCTGATCGCCGCCAGCGCCGATCCAGATCGGCGGGTGGGGCTTCTGGATCGGTTTGGGGTTGGCGATGGCGTCTTTGAAGTGGTAGTAACGGCCCTCGAACGTGGTCCGCTCCCTGGTCCACAGCGAGGCGATGACATCGAGTGACTCGCGCAGCCGACCCACCCGATGGTCGAGGCCCTCGATGCCGTACATCCGATGCTCGGACTCTGCCCAGGCGGCGCCGATCCCGAACTCCAGCCGGCCGCCTGAAAGGTGGTCGACGGTGACCGCCATCTTGGCCAGCAGGGCTGGATGACGATAGGTGTTGCCGGTGACGAGGCAGCCTAACCGAACCCGGTGGGTCGAGGCAGCGATCGCCGCCAGTAGCGTCCAGCCCTCATACACGGGCCGATCCGTGCCGTTCGCGCCGATGGAAGCGAGGTGATCGAAGTCCCAGACGTGGTCGAAACCCGCTTCATCGGCGATGCGCCAGACATCGCGCAGCGCCTCGATCGTGGTCGCCTGACCGGAGTTCTTGAGCCCAATACGAAGCGGGTAGGCCATCGACTCAGGCTACTGCAGTCCCTGCAACCGGTCGGCCCCCAAGCCAGGTTTCCTCAACCTGAATCGAGCTAAGGTCCGCGACGCGGACCGAGAGAGGATCGTCCGCCAGAATGGCGAGATCGGCGAGCTTGCCGGGCTCGAGCGAACCGATGAGGTCCTCCCGGTGGGCCCGATAGGCGCCGCCGATGGTGTAACCGCGCAGGGCGCTGAGGACATCGATTCGAAGCTCCGCGCTACCGAGCACCGTGCCACCGACCGTTTGCCGATCGACCGCCGCCTGTACCGCCTCGAGCGGCCGCGGCGCGGCCACGGGCGCATCGGACGAAAGCACGATTGGGATTCCGGCCCGGGCGTAGAGCCCGATCGGATTGAGTCGCCGGCCCAACGCTCCGCCAACGGTACGCGCCACGCCGTCTCCAAACGAGCGGTGGTGCTGGGGCTGGGAGACCGGAATGATGTCGGCCTGCGCCATCCGAGCGATTGCATCGTCAGTGGGCAGACCGCAATGCTCGATCGCGTGGCGCATGTCAAACCGAGGCCACTCCCGCTGGACGGCCTCGAGCGCATCGATCACCATTCCAATCGCGGTCGGGGACTGGGCATGCGTGCCGGTCTGCAGTCCGGCGCGGTGTGCCCGCCGGACCAGTGCGCGAAATTCGCCTGGCTCGTGATAGAGGACACCGTGGTTGTCGGGCTCCGAGGCATAGCCGTTCGGGAAGTAGGCGGTCAATCCTCCGAGCGCCCCATCGGCATAGAGCTTGATACCAATGAACGCCAGCTCCTCATCGCCAAGGCGTCCCACCAGGCCCAGCTGGAGCACGTCCTCAAGCAGCGCCGAGATCACGAGCATGTTGACGCGCACACGAAGGCGGCCCGCGTCCCGCGCCGCGATGTAGGCCTCCGCTTCCCGCCGGCTGACCTGGGCGTCGACGACGGTGGTAATGCCCGCTCTCAGGAACTGTTCGAGGGCATGGTCGAGCAGCCTGGCGGCGACATCAGGCGGTTCCGGCAGGTGAATGTTCGGTCCATGGTTACCGATCTTCACGCCGTCGTCGCCCGTCAGCAGGTCACACGCCGCATCCCAGAGAAGTCCATTGGGCGTCCGATCCGGGTATCGACCGATCTCGCCGCCCGGTGGATCCGGGGTTGCTGCCGTGATCCCGTGGACCGCCAGCCCGAAGCTGTTGATCGACCCGCCGTGGCCACTGACGTTCATCACGTAGATCTCGCGGTCGGTCGCGGCCTGGTCGAGATCCCGCGCCAGCGGATGTCGACGCTCGTCGAGCCGCCGGTAGTCGTAGCCAAAGGCACGAAGCGGCACGCCAGGCGGCAAGCCACGCGCGTGCGTTTCGAGCCGGGCGATGAGGGCGGCGAGCGACGGCGCGACGCTGGGGCTCACGTCCAGCCAGGACTGTGTCTGTCCAAGCATTAGCGGGTGGCAATGGGCGTCGACGAATCCCGGGATGAGCGTCCGGCCTGCCAGGTCGCGCTCGACCCGATCGGCGCCGGCTACGGTCCGGCAGTCCTCGACCGAGCCGACGCACAGGATGCGATCGCCGCCGATGGCGATGGCCTCAACTCGCAGTGGCTCCGCCATCGTCAGGATCGGGCCGCCGCTGAAGACGATCGGTCGGGACGTCACTGGACCGCGTCGAGAAACTTGCGCGTCCGCTCCTGTTGCGGCTCGCCGAAGAATTGGTCCGGCGGGGCCTCTTCGATGAAGGCGCCGCCGTCCATCATGATCACCCGATCGGCTGCCCGCTTGGCAAAACCGATCTCGTGCGTTACCACCACCATCGTCATGCCCTCCTGGGCCAGCTCCTCCATCACCGCCAGCACCTCGCCGACCAGCTCCGGATCGAGCGCGGAGGTCGGCTCGTCGAAGAGCATCACCTTGGGATTCATGACCAGCGCCCGTGCGATCGCCACTCGCTGCTGCTGACCACCGGATAACTCGCTCAGGTAGAAGGAGGCGCGCTGGGCGAGTCCCACGCGCTCGATCATTTTTTTCGCGATCTCGCGTGCCTCCGCGGCCGACTTCCCGCGCACCTCGGTGAGGCCGATCATGACGTTTCCCAGCGCCGTCAAATGCGGGAACAGGTTGAAGCGCTGAAAGACCATGCCGATTTCGGAACGCTCCTTCGCCAGCACCCGCTCCGACAGCGGGAGCAGGCGGCCGCTCGATTCGCGGACCCCGATCCGACGACCTTCCAGACGAACCTCTCCACCGTCGACCGGTTCCAACAGCGCAAGACAGCGGAGCAACGTGCTCTTGCCTGATCCGGACGGCCCCAACACCGCCTTGACGTCGCCGCGGTGCACCCCGAAGCTGACCCCGCGCAGCACCTCGTTGCGGCCGTAGCGCTTGTGGATGTCGACGGCCTCGAGGACATACTCCGCGGTTCCCGGACTGGACGAGGCGGCCGCCTCACCGAGCACGTCGGGATCGAGCAGGTGCCCGATCGGGGACGGCTCGGTCATCGCAGCGTGGCGAATTGGCGGACGCGTCCGATTGCCCCCGTCGACGGCCGTGACATCCAAACGAAGCGGCGCTCGATCTGGGCTTGGATGACCATGAAGATGCTGACCACGATGAGGTAGTAAAGGGCCGCCGCGGAATAATACTCGACGAATCGGAAGCTGGAGGCGATCAGGGTCTCCGTTCGCGCCAGCAGCTCCTGCAGGGAGATGACACTCGCCAGGCTGGTGATCTTGAGCATGGTGATGAAATCATTGGCTAACGGCGGAATGGTGACCCTGATCAACTGGGGCGCAATCACCTTGGTGAACACCTTTACCGGCGACATGCCCAGGGCCCGCGCCGCCAGGCGCTGGCCCTCGTCGATGGCGAGCAAACCGCCCCGAAAGATCTCCGCCGCGTACGCCGCCTCATTCAGGGATAGGGCGATCGAGGCGGCGAGGAACGCCGAGAACCAGTCACCCCGAAAAGCGGGGAGCAGCTGGGGCAGTCCATCCCAAACGAAGAGCAGCTGCAGGAGCGTCGGAATCGCCCGGAAGATCCAGATGTACGCCCAGGCCGCGGTGCGCAGCGGCGCCCAGCGGCTGCTGCGGAGGATCGCGATGAGCAGGCCGAGGGCCAGGCCAAAAGCCATCGCCACGACCGTCAGGGCAATCGTCACCTTTACGCCTTCAACGAAGGCGGGTGACGTCAGCGCCTGGAAGAAGACAGACGGCTTGAAGTTCACGTTAACGCCTCACGCCAATGGCCAGGGCTGGCCAAAAAACGCTACTTGATGACGTCCAGCGTAACCGGATCGATCTGGTATTTCCTCGCCAGACTGGCCAGGGTGCCGTCCGCCTTTAGCGCCTTCAGGGCATCCGAGAGCCCGGTCTTGAGCTCGGGCTTGTTCTTCTGGAAATAGACGCCATACGAGTCGGTCTTTGGCATCGCGTACCCGACCTGGTACTGGCCGGGGTTCTTGAGCATAAAGTCCGAGACAGCCGTGTCGGTCTCCCAGACGGCATCGACGCGACCCACCACGATTTGCTGGAACTCATCGGCGACCTTCGGATAGCCCGCCACCTGGATCGCCGCCTTGCCGGCGGTGGTGCAAGCCTTGCTCTGGTCGTTGATCCGTTGCTCGACGAGGCCTCCGGTCTGAATCGACACCTTCTTGCCGCACAGGTCATCGAGCGACGCGATGTGTTTCGGGTTGCCCTTCGGAACCATGATGACCTGGCCGGTGGCCATGTAGGGCACGGCGTCGGCGACCGCCAGCCGTTTCTGAGAAACGTAGAGCGCGGTCCAGACGATGTCGCAACGACCAGCGGTCAAGTCTGGAATCAGGGCGTCGAAGCCGGTGTTGCGGATCTGGAGCCGGACGCCCCACGCCTTCGCGACCGCCTGGGCACCCTGGACGTCGAAGCCGACTGCCTGGTTCGGATCGGTGACGCTAGCCGATGGGAAGTACTCCATCGGCGAGTACTCGATATCGACGCAGTCGCTCAGCTGCCCGGCGGACAGCAGACCGGCCGGAGCGTGCGCCGAAGGGGATGTGCCGGCGGAACTCGTTCCCCCACAGGCGGCCAGCAGCAGCAGCAGGCCAGATACCAGCAGATACCCGAGCGGCCGTCGCCTCATGTGCTACCTCCTCCCCTGTGGCAGCGGGCACCTTGATGCGGGCGCCCCACCGTGGACGGGTTATACCATGATGCCGACACGCTGGCAAGCCCCGCTGGGCTCGGTGTTTTAGTTCTGAGATTTTGTCCGCCCTGAGCGGTTCTGTGATTTTGTCCTCCCGTGCAAGGGGACACGATCACATTGACTCGATCTGAACAGCGCCGCCCTGCTCGTTCTGAACCATTTGCTGTCGGGCGCGCTCGTGAATTCGCAGGCGGCCAGCCTGCTGGGCCTCTCGAGCCGGCAGGTCCGGCGGCTGCGCCGGCGCTACGAAACGGCAGGGGCGGCGGCCCTCCCCCATGGCAATCGAGGCCGGCGTCCCGTTCATGCGCTCGATCCCGCCGTGATCACCCAGGTGGTGGACCTCGCGACAACCACCTACCTTGGCTTCAACCAGCACCACTTCACCGAGATGCTGGCGGAGCGGGAGGCGCTGGACCTCTCGGTGTCAAGCGTGCACCGGATCCTGGCACGAGCCGGCATTGCCGCTCCCCGCCAACGGCGGG